>JAESGW010000229.1_pt1 | contig 94524 bp, 103 predicted proteins | sample 9269791 | NCBI WGS metagenome assembly JAESGW01 (sample SAMN16773120, study PRJNA677053) | algae metagenome | isolation source: Aphanocapsa lilacina HA4352-LM1 and co-occurring heterotrophs from near cave... | place: USA: Maniniholo cave, near Haena, Kauai, HI | collected 2009-07-28 | reverse complement strand
CACTCGCAGCGTCCGCCCGCACGGTCAAACCTGATGCGCTGGCTGATCGCCTTCCACTCTTTCGGGTATCTCGCCCGGTTTTCAGGACGGATTGGCATCATCCCCCTCCTTCTCGTTCTCCATCGCCCGGTGCTGGGCAATCGCATCCTTAACCGCATCGCGATCCAGCCAGACGATGATGCCGAGCTTATCGGTCCCGCTCGGTGTCAACATCTGCTCGGTCCCGAAAGTGATGCGTGTGGTGCCGCCATTCATGTCGAGCCGATCAGCGCACTGGTTGAGATACTGGACGCCGACTTTAGGTTGTCCGGAATATTGGGTTGAAGTCGGCATGGCATGGAGTCCTCCTGACGTCGGATTTTCGGGTTGATTGGGTCATGCGGCCATGTCGTCGGAAAACAGCTCGGGCTGTTCTAGGAAGTCATGGACCGTCTGCAGGTCCTCGCCCAAGCAACCGTCACCGAGATACGGTTGGAACCCCGCCATAGCCAAAGCGATCTGCTGCTCGTCGGGGCGCTCGAGTTCATCGTCTCGCGCGCTTGCCGGGTCGCGGCGCCACTCGATTTCGTCGAGAGCAATGTCGATATGATAATCGAGGGGGAGGATCGAGCCGCCCCTATTTGCGTACTGCTCGCCAGCGCGCCGAAATCCGCGCAAGCCTCGTAATGCCTCGTCAAGACGCGCGGGGTCCATCATGCAGACTCCTTCAGGGCTCGTAAGGCCGCATCCACGGCCTCCAAGTCGGCGAGTGTGGCCATCGAGCCGTGCTTGCCCCACTTCCGCGAGCGTATGTCGCGGAGGGCGGACAGGCCTTTCGGCGTTATCTCATAAGGTCCATGTTCGGTGAGCAAGCCCATGTCAGCGAGGCGGCGGCACATCCGGTAATAGGCGCCACCTGCGCTGCTGCCCCGTTTGGCATACCATGCTCCGCCCTTGGTGAAGGCGCCCGCCAATGCTGCCTGCTGGTTTTTTGTAAGGTTCATTTCATTTGCCTCCATAACTGATATGAGATACGAATAACTCATATGACTTATGGAGGTCAATATCTAATATGAGAAATAATCTAGCTTGCGACTCAAAAGTCATATCAGCTACGCCCCGCCGCGTGGGCAGGAAGAAACGATGGGCGGAAGACATGCAGGCGCGATTCGCCGAAGGCACCTTCGCGCGCATCAACGGCGTGTTAACCGAGGGCGAGGATAGGACCGACTTCGTTCGCGACGCCGTCGATCGCGAGCTCAAACGTCGGGAGAAATCAGCCAAGTGAGCCTTGAAGGCATCGTTACCGACGGGCTTAACCTGCCCGGCGTCCGAACGCTGCGCCATGTGTCGAGCAACGGGCAGCACACCTATGAATCGGTGAGCATCGAACCGGACGGCCCGCCTTGTTGCACGGTCCCTGACCGGTCGCCGAATGGCACCAAGACGGTGATGTTCATCGACACGCCGCGCGAGGGGCGACCGGCGATCATCCACCACAAGCGCCGTCGCTGGCGATGCCGTTGCGGCGCGACCAGCTACGAAGTCATGCCGTGGGCCGAGCCGAACCGCGGCATCCTGTTGCGCGATCAGCTGCCCCGTCGAATGCACCGTGCGCCGCGCCGGCAGCATGTCGGCCGCCCACACGCATTCCCACCCGTGCGGGGCGAGCAGGTCGACCATGTCGCCCGAGCCCGCGCACGGTTCGGCATATCGGACGCGCGGCCCCAGATGCGCCACCAGCGGCGCCACCGCGCGCGGGTCGATCGTCGGATAATAATCGCGCGGGTTCCGCTTCCGCGTCGTGCCGGTGGCGCGGGACAGGGTGCTCATTGCTGCGTCGTCTCCCACGCGCTTACCGCCCGCAGGACATGGTCCCGATGATCATAATCCCTGCTCACTTCAGTCGGGTGATAGCCCAGCAGCGCCGCAAGCAGCTCGCGCCAGGACAGGCCGCCCCGCTCGGCGATGCGCTCCAGCGTCTGCCCGGCGCAATTCTTTTCGGCCTGCTTGCGAACGCGCACCACGAAATCCCACGGCACCGACTCCGCAGGATCGGCACGAGCAGATTTCAGGATCGGGAAACGTCGAACCTCGCTCACGCCGCCGCTCGATCGCTCAGGTGCGCTAACAGGCGCTCGCCGATGAATTTGGTGTAAGCTGGCGGGATCGCCTGCGAGAGCCCCGACATAGGCATCCAGTCGATCCCCATGGCGCGCTGCGCCTCATGCACCGGGAAAGTCCGCCGCAACTGGTTGCGCACGACGTTTTGTTGAGCGGTATTGCCCGTCACGGTAATCGTCTTTCGGCGCCGATCATGCGCATGCTCGCCATAGACACCGACAACCCCGCGCCCGTGCTGACAAACCGGCGTAAGGCCGACGAACCAGTTTGCCTCGAACAGACGATGCCGACGCAGTTCGGCGCCGCACGAGGTCTGGAGGCCGAACATGGTGCCGCAAAGCATGAACGGATCGTGCAGCGGCGCACCGATCACATTCTCTATCACATATGGCCGACCCGACGCGATCAGCAGTTCGCGCGTTTCCTCGATGAGGTCGACATGATGCTTTTGCCGACCGCTGACGCGGCTGATGCTCGAATGGGCCTGACAGGGGGGGGGATGCATGGATCGCGTCGAACTGGCGCAGAAATCTTTCGTCGAGCGCCAGCGCGTCGCAATGGATGAACTCAAACGGATAGCGCGGCTGCGGCTCGATATCGACGCCCACGACCTCGAAACCGGCCCGGTGATAGCCCATCCCAGCGCCTCCGGCGCAACAGCACAGATCGAGCAGGCGGGGCCTCATCCCCGAAACACCGGCACGCCGAACATCGCCGCGTAAAACGCGCGATCATGGTGCACCCGCGCTTCGGCCGAAAACCTCGCCTGCAGATCGGCCATGATCGCCGGATGCACGATGATCGTGTCGCTCATTTGCCACGACGTCGGCTTGAACCGGTGTTCGCTGCCGTACCGCTTCACCAGCTTCTTGTGGATCCGGCGCGATCGATGGCGCGATAGCGGGAAATTGCGCCCGACGATTTTCAGCGCATGGTCGGAAACAATCATGCGCGGCGTCGGCGCGACCCGGTCGACCAGCTTCACCGCCGCGCGCAGCTTGTCGATCGTCAACCCGCCCCCGCGCGGCTCCGCGGTGAAGGTCGCATTGGTGTCGATCCGCCCCATTTCGCCCTGCGCGAAGAAGGCCGATTCCTTACGCAGCGGCACGCGCCAGAAGCCGTCGGGCAGTTTCATATCCCATCCTCCATCAAATCATGCTGGACGCTGGCTAACGCGGCATAGGCGCGCGACCATGGCGCGTGCATCGCGTCGACCCATGCGATCCGGTGTTTGATCAGCCTGTCGCGGTCGAGCACCACGACGATCGCCATTTCCAGTTCACCCTCGCGCACCATATCGCGCAGGCCGTCCGCCAACTCGGCGATATCGTGCCCGCCGTCGCCGTCGATCAGGCGCAGCTCGGGACGACGCGGCGCGGTCACACCAAATCCACCAATTGCAGGATCGGCACCGCGATCGCCGTTTCGGCCTTGCCCGTGAACCGGACCTTCAACCCCTTCGCCGCGCCGTCCAGCCGGCCCAGCGACTGCGCCCAGCTGCCGCCCGTCCATTCGGTGCCGCGGAACAGCGGCGACAGGCCCGCGTTCGTCGCGCCGGCCACGGCGATATAGATTTCTTCGGCAGCCTCCAGCGCGGCTTCCTTCGTGCCGCGCCCGCCTTCGGCATTGTTGGTCAGCGTGACGAGTTTCAGGCCATGGCCCTTCAACTTCTCGCGCGCCCATTTGCAGATTTCGCCATTGTCGGCGGGCTCGAACGCGCGGACCAGCCATTTGCCGACCGTTTCCTGCACGCTGCCTGACACCGCGGGCAACAGATAGGACGTCAGATGCGCGACGCACCGCGCGCGATCGTCGGCGCCCTCGCTACGCGCCTGGCGAAGCAACGGCAGGATGCGCTGCACCAACCGCACATGCCGGTCGAAACCGTCGTCGTCGTTCGCCTCGCTTTCCTGCGAAGGCGCGACCTGCCACAACAGCATGTCGGCGGCGGCCAGCAGCGTGCCGTACAGTTTCTGTTCGCGCCCGGTAAACCCGCATTTGTGGATTTCGCGGCAGTAATCGGCCAGCGTCCGTGACCAGCGCGGCCAATGGTCGATCATCCTCCGGTGCATCCGCCGCCCCGCCTCGCGCCACAGTTTGACGTCGATTTTCAGGTCGGGAACATTCGGCGGCACCTGCTCCATGTCGAGGATGACGATGCGGTTGCGATCCTGCGGCTGCAACTGCCCGTGGATGATGGATGAAAACATGAAACAGCTTTGGGCAACGAACGTCTGCCCCTTGTGGTCGGCGCCGCCGCGATAGATTTGCCCGCCCGTCGCGGCCAGACGCGCAAGGTTGATGATGCGCTTCTGTTTTTCCGCGTCGTTATCGGCTTCGGCTTCGTCGATCAGCACCGGCAACGTGTCCTGCCCCAAAATCTGGCGGATCGCCGCTTCGGTCGCGTCGTTCGATTGCAGCGCCCATGTGTCGAGAATGGCCTTGATCAAGCGTTGCAGCTCGGACTTGCCCGCCGCCGTCGGCCCGGTCAGCCAGATATGCGGGCGATGCTCCAGCACCCCGCAAATCATCGTGCACGCGATAAACCCCAGCATCAGGTGCGGCGCGATTTCGGCCTGCTTGAAAAACCATTTGCCCAGCAGGTCGCGCAGCGCCCGCGCCTCGACGTCGCTCGACGCCTGACTGTCGGGCGCCGGCAATTTGTCCATCGCCGGGTAAAAATGCGCGCCGACGCGCCCCGCAGGCTCGAACTGCACCTTCATTGTCGGCCGCCCGCGCTTGTCGGCCGCGCCCGCGACCATCACCTGCGCGCCCAGATGCAACGTCAGCGACCCGTCGTCGTTCGCGTGCGCACCGCGCCCCCGCACCTTGTTCTGGGGGTTGAAGATGCCGCGCGACCGACAGGCAAGCACGACGGCGGATTGCACGTCCGCCTGATGGAATCCGACCACCGGCGGCGGGTCGCCCTTCCGTTGCGGCTTGCCATGCTGCGGCCACCGGTCGATCAGATATTCCTCGTCACCGAATATCAGCAGCAATTCGCCCTTGCCCAGATCGCGCGGGCGCAAATTGATGATTTGCTTCGACGCGTCGAGCAGCCACAGCGTCAACCCGTCCTTGCCCAGCGGCGTGACCGGGCAATCGGCGGGCAGGGTGTACCGGTTCGCCTCTTCGGGCGTCTCGATGCGCGCGGGGCGCAGGTCGGGCGCCTCGATCGCGCCGTCGGCGGCCGCCCCGATATCGTCGAGCGCGGAATCCACCTCTTCCCTTGGCTTGCGACCCGCCATTATTTTTGCCCCGTGTTTTTCTCGACCGCACCGGCATAGGCGCGCGCCGCATCCTCATCTTCGTTGCGCCGCGCCATCGGCTTGAACCGCGCGCTCGACACATTGGCGCCCGTCGCGGCAAGGATGCCGAACTGCTCGCCGATCGCGCGGATGACATCGCCCGGCGTCGCGGTGTGTTTCATCTCTTCGCCCGCGCGCTTTGCGGCGATCATGCGATCATGCTTGGCCATGGCGGGACGGAAAGCGGGCGGGACCGGCTTCGGCGCCGGGGCGCTGCGCTTCACCTTGCGCGCGGGGATGGGTTGGGCCTCGCCGCCGACGAACACCATGGCATGGCCCGGCCCTTCGCGGCGCACCGCGACGATTGCGGCCGCTTCGGCGCCCGGGTCCATGGCGATGATGACGGGCGGGGCGCCTGCGGGCACCGGGTCCGGCGCGGGATCGGCGGACACCGCCTTCGCCTTCACCGTCACGACGGCGACCGGTTTGAACCCCGGATCGACGCCGTCGACCATCGGGTGCCACGCGCCGTCGACGTCCTGTGCATATCGCTCGCGCATCATGCCGGCGCCTTCATGCGCACGCCGCGCAACTGGTCGTTGAAATCCTTGAAGCCCTCTTTGGGCCACATGCAGCTGACCGAATATCCACGCAGTTGCAGCGCGCCGATCGACTTTTCGACGCCGACGTCGCCGCCGCTGCCGTCCGGGTCATTCTGCCCGATGATCGTGATGGGTCCGCATTGCGGGGGCAGGTCGACGTCGCCGATATTGCCGCCCGTGGCCGCCGCGATGATGCGCGCTTCGGGCTTCGCCATCGCGATTGTCAGCGCGTCTTCAATGCCTTCGCTTATAAAAACCGGCGTCCCTGCCGTTATATCTTTCAGCGGGGCGCGACAGACCCCTTTGTTGATCGGGATATGACCACCGCCGAAACTCCCCCGGATGATCTTCGGCTTGACCGGTCTGCCGTCGCTGTCCAGCGCGACCTTTGCCTTGTCCCAACCGCCGTTCGCATAGGCGAGGTATGTGATGTGCGTCGCAAGGTGGCGGCCGTCCAGCCCCATGATGGCCGTGACCATCGCGGGCACCTTCGTGCGGTGCGCGCGATGCCAGCAATCGGGCATGTACCGGATCGCGCGGGGCAGGCGCCCGATCTTGCCGAAATCGATAGCGCGCGGTCCCGCCAGATACATCTGCGAGGGCGTCGCCAGCATCGGCACAGCATGATGCCACAATCCTTCGGCCTTCCGCCGCCGCTTTTCCTGATCTTCCTGTTGCTCGGCGTCGCGCCGCGCGCGTTGCCGCTCCCATTCCTGGTTCATCAGCGCGCGATGCTTCGCCGACCCGTAATCGATCCCGGCCCCCGCCTCATAATCGCGCAGCACCTCGATAAAGCTCTTGCCGGTGACGGCCATCGCCCAATCGATCACATCGCCATGCGCGCCGCACGCAAAGCATTTGTAAATGCCCTTTTCGTCGTTGACCATGAAACTGCCGGCGTGGCTGTCGTTGTGAAACCGGCACAGCCCGGTCATCTCGCGCGCGCCCGCCTTGACCAGTTTCACCGTCTTCGAAATCTCGCCCGACAACAGCACCCGGCGCCGAACTTCCGCCGCGCGCTGTTCGATCGAAACCTGCGGCCCCCCGTTGCGCGTCATTCGGGCGGCCGCCCGTCCACGATGGCCAGCAGATGGCCCAGCTGGCGGTGCAACATCCGCGCGCCGGCAATCGACAGCAACGCCGCATCGCTATACTGGAAGGCGACCTGCAAATGCCGCCCAGCCGCACCGGATTGCCGCGCGGGCAGCATCAGCACCGATACAATGTCGCTCGGCAACGCGCGCGCCGCTTCGTCGATCGCCACCGCCCGCTTGTCGGGCGCGCCATCGTCGAAAGCTGCGACGCGCGCCGCCGCCTGCGCGCTCTTGCCGCCGCCGCGGTGCCCGCCATATTGCGCGCGATACCTCATCCGGTCGCACCGACGCCGGGCGTTGCTTCCGCCGCCTCTGTATACCAGTCGCCGGGCTCGCATACCCCGTCGGCGTGCAGCCGCTTGATCGTGGCGGGGGACGGAATGCGCATCCCGGTTTCCCAAAAATGGACAGCGGGACCGGTCACGCGATAGCGGCGGCCGAAATCTTCCAACGTCATCCGTGGGTTACGGGATTTGCGCCATGCGCGAACTTTTTGACCGGCCAATGACATGGTCCGCGCATCTATACGTATTGTTAATTTTGTGGCAAGAGGGTCGCCCGAAATTTTCTTCTGTCGTTAACAAAAGAGGGGATACAGGCCCATGGGGACCGTCATTAAATTTCCTGACATGACTATCAAAATGGAAAATCCGCCCAACCGCATACGCGAATGGCGCATCGATCGCGAGCTTAAGCAGCGCGAGCTGGGCGACATGGTCGGACTGACGGGGGTCATGATCAGCCACCTCGAAACCGGGCGTCGCGATCCGGGGCTGAAACAGCTTCAATCGATTGCGCGCGCGCTGAAAGTGGACACCGTCGATCTCCTTGCGCGCGAAGACAATCCGGTGCTCATGACAGACGACGCCCGCGACTTCATGCGCGTATACGCGCATATCCCGGATACTGCCCGTTCCGGCCTGCAACAGGTGGCCGAGGCGATGGCAGGGTTCAAGGCGCAGCCCGCAGTCCTGCCAATGCCCGGCGCCGACGATTCCGGCGCAACGGCCAAACCGGGAAAGAAGGGGCGCGACGCCGCCTGACGCCTGCCACAGCGCGAAAAATCATGGGCCCGCCGGCACATCGCCGCGCGGGCTTTTTGATGCCCGCCAAACAGGAATTTACAGGATGCACAATTTTACGGCTTGATGAATTTAACAGATAGTATATTTCTGCACTCGCTGTTTCATACCAGTGGGAAAGAAATATGTCGAATATCCTCTCCTTTCCGACGAACCGGGCGCGGGCCGTTTCTCCGCTGCCGGTCGTCGTTCCGGCGCACTCGCGCGGCCTTCATGGCGTGCAGCTTCGCCGCTTCATGGACTTCGCGGAACTGACCGCGCGGCTCGGGCTCGACCTGTACGCCGACCGCCGCACGCAGATCGAAAAGCTGCGGCTGCTCCATGACCAGGCGGGAATGCCCCCGCCGCACAATCCGCACAGCCGCGCCGGGCGCTTGCTGTTCGGCGCCGACGCGATCCACGCCGGATCGCTTTGGGAACGCGGGCGCATGTTGATGTGGCTCGACAACCCCATCGGCCCCGACGGCGACCCCGGCACCGCCGCCGCCCACCCCGACTATATCCACCCCGACGTCGCCGAACGCGAAGTCGCCCGCCTGATGGACCGCGCGGCTGGCATGTGCGCGAAGGCGAACCGGGCATGAGCCTCACCGGACCCCGCGCGGCGCGTGCCGATTTCGGCTTCGTCGAACCGTCGCCCACGCCGCGTGAGCGCCGCACCATCCGCAACATTTACGCGCAGCTGGAGCGCGAAAGTACCCATCGCGCCAACGCGGCCGAACGCAGCACTTTCCAGAGGGGAGCATTGGCATGATTGTCATTCGCGTTGAGCTTTGGTCCGCCGTCAACGGCCACAAAACGGAAATCGCACGGGCGATGATCGATAACGTCGGCGGAACCGAACGGGTCGGTAACTATGCGGCGCGCACGTATCGCGGCCGCTCCGAGCAGGATCTTGACCGCGCGATGCTCGCGGACACTGTCACCCGGTCGGGCAAGGTCGATGGCCACCGCCGCCTTGACCTTCACGTCTGGCATCTGGTTGGCAAGGCTCTCGCCGCGATGGGGTACGGCCAGTGACCCACGTCCTCGCCATCTTCAGCGGCATCCCGCGGAACGAATGGATCGACCTTGGTTACATGATCATGATCCCGTCGGTCCTCTGCGTCGGTCTGCCGCTGCTCATCCTGTGGTTCCGGCCATGAACTGGCGTCAGGAACTCACCGTCTGCGCCTGCGCGCTGGCCATCCTGCTCGCGGGCGCAGCCTTCGGCGCCGCCCTCGCGCTGGCGCACAACGCCGCCAACCCGCGCATCGCCTACCCGCCGCAATATCAGCACCCGGTGAACCCGTGATCACCGACTTCCTTAAACCAGAAAGGGTAAAAGCATGACCATTCTTTCGATCGCCGATCGTATCGACATGGCTGAAAAGGCCGTCGCCGAAGGGCGCATCATTCAGGGCAAGTGGAGTCGCAAGGACGTGCAGGGCCGCCATCTCGTTTGCGCACTCGCCGCCTTTGGCGATGGCGATATCAATAATACGGGCGATTGTCCCGCCGACCTCATGCCCCGCTGGCTCGCTGAAATCGTGCCCACGATCGACGACGGACTCGCGCTCGATCGAATCCATTGGTTCACCGGCGAACTCGTATCGCGCGCGCGCAAATGGCACATTCTCGACGACACCGCGTGGGATCGCATTCGCACTGGTTTCATGGTCGCTTGCATCCGGCAGGCGCTCGACAGCGCGGCGCCCGTCCAGCCCGATCCGAAACCGGCCTATTGGGAAAAGGTTGTGAACGCCTGCAACGGCGTGATCGCCGCTCTGGAGAGCGGCGAGGGCCTGCAAGAGGCGGCGGCGGCGGCGGCGGAGGCTCGGTGGGCGGCGGCTCGGTGGGCGGCGGCGGAGGCGGCGGCGGCGGCTCGGTGGGCGGCGGCGGCGGCGGCGGAGGCTCGGTGGGCGGAGGCTCGGTGGGCGGCGGCGGAGGCGGCGGCGGCGGCTCGGTGGGCGGCGGCTCGGTGGGCGGCGGCGGCGGCGGCGGCGGCGGCTCGGTGGGCGGCGGCTCGGTGGGCGGCGGCGGCGGCGGCGGCGGCGGCGTATAAACGCCTTGCCGAAACCCTGTTTCAGCTCATCGACGCCGAACTGCCGGCCTGACCGATGCCGACGCGTTCGCCACTTTGGGACAGCAGGGGCATCGCCCCCGCTGTCAAGGCGGGTCAGCCCCGCCGACACCAGCGCTCGCGACGCAAGGGCGCGCGGACACCGCAGGATGTAGTCTATGTTGGCAGGCCGACGGTATTCGGCAATCCCTTCGATTCGCAGCGCTTCGGTCACGCGCGCAGCGTGACCCTGTACGGCTTGTGGATCGAGCGGCGCCTTGGCGCGCTCTCCCTTGGCCGCTTGGGCTTCGGCCCGCACGAAATCGACGCGCTTTTTCGCTGGCGCCACCGGCTGGATGCGCATCTGCCGCGCCTGATCGGCGCTGACTTGCAATGCTGGTGCCCGGTGACAAGCCGCTGGTGTCATGCCGACGTGCTGATCCGGCACGCGGCGAACATTGCGCTCGTCGGAGGAGGCGCATGATCCCCGCGAACCACCGCAGCATGGCGCGACCCGCCAGCCACAGCCGCATTTGCATGGCCGCGCTCTACAGCACGCCCGGCATCTGCCGCTGCCCGCGCTGCCATATCGAACCCCCCGCGACGGGTGCGGCCACAGACGCACCCGAAGCCGCCGCCGCCCGACAGTCAGGCCCCTTTCCGTCGGGCGGCGGCACACCGACACCGTTGACCGGTGCGACTACCCAGACGCCGGTCAACCCTGCCGCCGCCCGGCTCCCCAGTCGTGAATATTCGCCGGGCGGCGGCCTTTTCGGAGATCAGGCATGACGAACGCGTTGTCGATTGCCCTGTTGGCCGATCCCGAGGAAATGGCGATGCCGCGCGGCGGAATCGTCGGCGTGGCCCGCATCACCGACTGCGTTCAGGCGATGGAAAGCCGCTGGTTTTTCGGACGCTACGGCTTTGTTCTTTCGGACGCGCAGCCAATCCCGCTGGTGAAATGTCGCGGGCATCTAGGCTTTTTCTACCCGTCGGCCGACGTCTGCCAACAGGTCGCGGCAGCCTTGCTGGAGACACTCCAATGATCGAAGGCCTCACCATCACCGCGGGCGGCGAGGACATCGCCGCCGAACAGGGACTCGCGCTGACCAGCGGCACGCTCAACGGCATCATCGCCCAACGCATGGGCCAGATCGCAAAGGGCCATAGTCAGGAGGCCGACGACGCCATCGGCTACGGCATGATGCTGGCAAAGGTGGGGCAGCATTTCGTTCAGCCGATCCGCGACCGCACCCACGGCCACGCCAGCGCGCGCGAGCTGCTGGGCGCCGCCACCGCCGCCGAAAAACTCGCCGCACTGGCATGGGCCATCGCCGACAAAGCCCGCCGCGACGCCACCCGCGCCGCCGCGATCGAAGCTCAACAGGAGGAATGATCGTGCCGAGAACTCGAAAATACCCAATGGTTGGCGGCCTCGCAGACGGCAAGTTGAGCTGCGCGCAGCCCGTGCGACGGCGCGACGGCGTCGAGATTGCGCCGGTCGGCCCGCTGCACTGGCGCTTTGTTGGCGGGGGTGACGGCACCCATGAATATCGGTTCGTGCATGCGCCGGGCCGCGTCGCCGAAGGCTTTTTCCTCTATGCCGAGCCCGATCCGGTGCCGGGGCTGGAGAAACTGTCACGGCTCACCAGCAAATTGGTCGACAACTTCGCCCATGAGCTGAAACACAAACTGGCCGCCGCGCAGGAAAAGCGCGGGCGCACCGACGACTGGTCGCGCGACGGATGGCGGGCAGAATGCCAGCGCGACTTACTTGCACACCTGTTCAAAGGCGATCCGCTCGACGTCGCCGCCTACGCGGCCTTTTGCTGGCAGCATGGTTGGCGCACCGCCGAACCGACCGCGGCGCCGCACGTCGATATCCCGCCGCAAAGCCCCTTCACTTGCGGCACCAGTCATGTCGCGGCGCAGGCCGCATTGATCCTGTTCGAAAATATGCTCCCGCCTTTCGCCGCTGAACTGGTCGACGTGAAGCTGCTCGAGAAACTCACCGACCTGATCGACAACGCCGGTCTTGATTATGCCGCGGGCATCATCCGCCGAAACCGCAAATGGATCGGCGACGACGACATACCGTTCTAACAGAATTCGCGCGCACTCGGCGCGCGATGGCCGGCGGCGGCCCCGTCTGTGTTGCCGCCGTCGGTCCCACCACCAGGAAAGGGAGCCCCCATGGCAGAAGCCACTGTAAGCGACGAGCAGCTCAAGCTGTTCATCGAGCGCATCGAGCGCCTTGAGGAAGAAAAAAAGGGTATCAGCGACGATATCCGCGACAGCTATAACGAAGCGAAATCGCAGGGCTATGACCCCTCGATCATGCGCCAGATCGTCCGCCTGCGCAAACTGCCGGTTCATGACCGCAAGGAAATGGAGGCCGTCCTCGACGTCTACAAATCGGCGCTGGGGCTCGACTGATGGTTGCCGACGTCCAACGCATTGCCCGGGCACTCACGCCCGGGCAACGCTCGACCCTTCTCAACCTCGACGACATCGATTTCTGCATTCTCGGCTGTGCCGAGCAGACCGCGCTGCGCCTGTCCAGCGGCGGCGCGCGGCGGCCGCCGCTGGTCGAATTGCGGACTGTAAGGCAGGAGCCGCCCTCCAACGCCGTCGAACGTTCGTTTCGGCTCAACGATCTCGGCGTGCGCGTCAAGGCGGCACTGGCACGGCCGACATGATCGAAGAACCGAACCCACTCCGCGACATGGCCCGCGCGATCAAGGAACAGGCCGAAGCCAACTTCCTCGACCGATTCGGCAAGCCGATCACAGTGCGCGACGAGGTGGTACAGGATCCCGGCGAGCGCCCGCGCGTCGTCTTCACATTCACCCTCGACCGCCCCGGCCTGTTGCCGACGGCGCTGGAAAGGCACTGGTTCGACGGCTTCATCGACGGCTACCGCTGTTGCTCCAACGTCATCCGCTTCCTGCTCGAACCCGGCGACGACGACGCCACCAATTGACGAACTGCGCCCGCGCGGCGCAGCTTGACCGCAAAGCGATGGAGTCGCGCATGGCGAAACCCGGCGAAATCACCGGCATCTGGATCGACGAAATGATCGACTACGATCATTGGACGTGGAAACTCTGTCAATCTGCGCCCCATCGTCGCATGGAATCGGCGAGCTTTCAGGGCTTCAACTTCCACATAATGCCCGGCCTCTCCGACCGGGCCTTTGTCACGGCGGGCGGCGAGACTTTCGCTATTATGGGACTGAATGCTGCCCGGCGCGAGGGACGGCCATTCGCCATCGAAGTCGACCTGTCGCCGCCTGCCTTGACGGCCGTGCGATGCGATCGCCTTTCGCGACAGGGGGCGAAGAACCATGGCTAAACGCCGCGCCCGCCGCCCATCGAACCGCATCGTCGGCCTCGTCACTCGACGCCTCGCCGACGCGACGACCGCCTATTACTGGATGCCGTCGCCGACGCTCCGCAAGGAAGGCTGGCATTCGCAACCGCTCGGCAGGGATCGTCAGGCCGCGATCGCGGCGGCCGAAGCGATCAACCAGCGCGTCACCTTCGCGCGCGCTGCGCCCGCGGTCGCCGTCGCCCCGCGCGCGCCAAAGCGGCGCCACCTCTATAATTTTGCCGACCTGGTCGACGCCTATTACAAGTCCGACGAATTTGCCGAGCTGCGACCAAAGAGCCAGCGCGAGTATAAAAGCCGCCTTGGCTGGCTGTCGCTATGGGCCGACGACGGCGAACTGCCGATCGCCAGCATCACCGTCGAACTTTGCCACCGGCTGCGCGACACGCTGGTTGCGAACGACAGCCCGTGGAACGCCGCCGCAAAGCTCCGCGTGCTGCGGATCGTCATGGGATGGGCCGCGCACAAGCGGCGACGCATCATCCCCGACAATCCCGCGTCGGCGCTGAATATTCCGACCCCGCCCAAGCGCAAGAAACGCGTCGCGGTCGAGGCGCTCGACGCGCTGGTAACGGCGGGCACCAAAGCCATCGGAACCAGCATGGGCCTCGCCATCCTGCTCGGCTTCTATACGACCCAGCGCGAGGCGGATTTGCTCGCCGCGACGACCTTCAACTGGAAGGATATCCGCGATATCGCCGCGATCGACCGCGCCGTGCTGGCGGGACCCGACGGCCGCGTCATGGGGCTGGAGGGGACGCAGCAAAAGACCGGCGCACCCTATTCGGCGCCGGTGCCGCCAAGCCTGTCGGCCATGGTCGCTGCGGAGCTCGCGGCGAGAACGCATGAACGGGGAGAGGATTACACCGGGCCGCTGCTGGTCGAGGATCGCAACGAGTTGCGCCCGCGCCACTGGCCCGACTGGCAGTTCCAGCGCGACTATCGCGTCACGATCGAAGCCGCGATCGAGGCCGCCGAACAGGAAAGCAACGACTGGCTGGTCGCCCAGCTCACCGGCCTGAAATTCCGCGACCTGCGCCGCTCGGGCATGTGCTGGCTGCGCGAAAATGGCGCGACGGTCAGCATGATCGCCGCACTCAGCGGCCACAGCATCCGCCAGACGACCGATATCCTCGACACCTACCTGCCCGCCGACCCCCGCGCCGCCGCCGCCGGCGTCGCCCACGCCCTGCGCACCAGCGACGTCGGCGGCCAGCAAAAGGTCGGGTGATGCCTCGCCGCCTGATCGACGACATGCTGGACGAATGGTCGCGAGCGATGAAGGCCGATCGCGAACCGGCCCGATGGCGGATCAACGCGGCAGCATGGATGGAGCTGCAACGCGATGAGCGTGTCTATCTCCCGTACAGCCTTCGCAACGCCGCGTCGCTGACGCTTTTGGGGGCTCCGATCGCGATCATAGACGATCGGCAGGCCGCGCCGAGCTTCTACCTCAACACCGATTCGCGGTGCTAAAGTCGCAATGAAGACTTTGCAAAAGTCGCAATGGCGTCGCAACAGGGGGCTTGACCCGCACAAATCCTAGCCTTATTGGCGCCCGCTCCTGCCCCGTCGTCTAATGGTAAGACTACGGATTCTGATTCCGTCTATTGAGGTTCGAATCCTCACGGGGCATCCAGACTCCTCATATCGATGAAACCCCGGGCTTTCGCCTCCCTGCAGCGCGCGGCAATTCGCCCGAAGATGTTGCGCAAAATGCGCCGTTTTCCTTGTCTTTGCGATCACCCGATAAGCCGCGGCTTGTCGGGCGAAAGATTTTCTTCGTCGCAAAAGGCGGCGCCTGTCCTTGACGAATCTAAAATCAATCGATTAAGTTGACATTGTCATCCGGAACTGGTCGGGACGGATGGCGGGCTCTCCCCTTCGACCCGCGGCTTTTGACCGGGAAGCAGCTTGCTCCGCGTTACCAACGGCTAAAGCGCGTGATGCTCGGGCGACAGCGCCAGGCATTGCGTTCCCCCAGAAGGGGTATTGCGATGCGTATGTGTAGCACCATCAACTAGATCATCGCCGCGCGCCTGCGCGGGGTAGCGGACCGACCGCGCCCTTCGTGCCCAGCGGCCTTCCATAATCTCCAGCCGCGCCTCCTCACGCGAGACGTTTGCGGCCTGACGTCCGGCACCCGAGCGCCGGCGCGGGGAGAAATTATGCCTTTGCTGACCCAATCCGACCTGTCGGATCTGGCTCGCTATCCTGCGTCCCTGCGCAGCGCCGCCCGGGCGCTGTGGGGCGCGGAGCTGGCGGCTGCCCGGTCCGGCGCGGCGCACCGCGCCACCATTCATCACATCAAAAAGGCGGCGGGATCACCGCCCGGGGACATCGCATAATGAACCGTTTTTCTCCCGAACATTCCTGACGGGATCGGCTGGCGCCTTGGCTCTCCCCTCCCTTCCTGTGACTGCGCCGGCCCTGTCTGCGGCGCGCCCCGGTTTCATTCGCCTGGGCGCGCCGACCTTTTGCCTTTGAAAGACCACCCCGCCACGCGGGCATCGCGGCGCGCAAGGGGCCGAAACGCAATATCTGTCGGTTGCCGATATCGCGCCGACCCGGGCGACGCGTGTTGCGGGGCGCAAGGTGCGGCCGATCACCGGCCAGTCGTGGGCCGCCCTATCGGCCATAAACCACAGTCTGGCGCGCTGGAACTTGTCAATTAGATCAGTTGAGTTATCTTCATGCGTTCCGGGACATAGTCCGAATCGAACGAGCGAAAGGACCGCTTATGGCCACGCAGCTGAACACCCCCGACCTGTTCGAAGCGGCGCGATCGCTCGGCGTTTCGATTTCCCCCGCGACCCCGACAATCGGGGCGGAGATCAGCGGGCTCGACCTCGACCGGCCGCTGACCTCGGCCGAGGGCGAATTGCTGCGCGCCGCATGGCTGCGCTTCAAGGTCGTCTTCTTTCGCGATCAGGACATCAGCCACGAAAGCCATGTCCGGCTCGGACGCTTCTTCGGCGAACTCGAGGGCCACCCGGTGATCCCATCGGTCGACGGCTATCCCGAAATCCTGCGCATCGAAGGCATCGAGGGCGTCCAGCTCACTGCCGAGACGCTGGCGCCGTTCCAGGCCTATAACAAATGGCACACCGACGTGACCTTCCGCGAACGCCCGTCGATCGCGTCGATCCTGCGCGCGCGGCACCTGCCGCCGCTCGGCGGCGACACAATGTGGGCCGACACCGTCGCCGCTTGGGCCGGGCTGCCGCAGCCGGTGAAGGACCGCATCGAGGGGCTCGAGGCCGAGCATGACATCGTGCGCAGCTTCGGCGGCCGCGTGACCGAGGAAAAGCGCGCACAGCTCGCGCGCGATTTCCCGCCGGTGTGCCATCCGGTCGTGCGTTCGCACCCCGAAACGGGCGAGAAGATCCTCTATGTCAATTACACCTTCACCAGCCGCATCGTCGGGGTAAGCGAGGAGGACAGCGACAGCCTGCTCCGCCTGCTGTTCGACCGGATCAAGGTGCCCGAATATCAGGTGCGCTTCCGCTGGACTCCGAATGCGATCGGCATCTGGGACAATCGATCGACCCAGCATTATGCGGTCGGCGATTACTGGCCCGAATATCGCGCGCTGGAACGCGTCACCGTATCAGGTGACGTGGTAACCCGATGAGGATGATCGAAGCGCAGCTTCATTCGCCGCGACCGCGTTTCCGCACCGCGACGCGTGTCGCGATCGTCGGGGCGGGCTTTTCGGGCACGCTGCTCGCGATCAATCTGCTCGAACAGCCCGATGTCGAGGTGCTGCTGATCGAGCGCGACCGACACCGCATGGGCGCCGGGGTCGCGTACAGCAGCACCGAAACGTCGCACCTGCTCAACGTCCGCGCGGGCAATATGAGCGCCTTTGCCGACCGTCCCGACCATTTCTGCGACTGGCTCGCCGCGCGCGGTCTCGGCTGCGAAGCCGCGTTCATCACGCGCGCGACCTATGGCCGCTATCTGCGCGAAACGCTGCGCGCGGCGATGGAGACATATGGCCGGCGGTTGAAGCTCGTCGACGACGAGGTGCTCGATATCGAGGAGAAGCGCGGGCAGGTCACGCTGGGGCTCGTCAACGGCGGCTTGATCGAGGCCGACCGCGCGGTGCTCGCGATCGGCAATCTGCCGCCGCACGACCCGCCCGCGATCGAGGGCGCGCACCTGCCGTCGCATCGCTATATCGGCGATCCGTGGGCGAGTGCGTTCGAGGACGGGCTGGGCAAACAGGCGCCGGTGCTGGTTGTCGGTACCGGGCTGACCGCGGTCGACGTGATCCTGCGGCTCGTCTCGCATGGACATGAAGGGCCGATCACCGCGCTGTCGCGCCGCGGGCTGCGTCCGCATCGCCATATCGACGGCCTGCCGCGCCCAAAGCCGGTGCTCGCGAAGCCCGCGCCTGACCTCTCCGAACTCGTACGCTGGGCCCGCGACGAGGCCAAGGACCGCGACTGGCGGCTCGTCGTCGATTCGATCCGCCCGATCACGCAGATGATGTGGTCGGCCGCCGATGCCGAGAAGCGCGCGCGCTTCCTGCGCCATTTGCGGCCCTTCTGGGACGTCCATCGCCACCGGCTCGCGCCCGAGGTCGCCGACCGGATCGATGCGCTGATCGCGTCGGGGCAGCTGCATTTTCGCGCTGGCAAGATCGCGCATGTCGCGGTCGAACCCGACGCACTCGCCGTCGCTTGGCTGCCGCGCGGCGAGGCTGACCTCGTGACGACGCGCGCGGCGCGGATGATTAACTGCACCGGACCGCAGGGCGATCTGCTGCGCTCGTCGGACCCGCTGGTGAAACGCCTCCTCAGTGCGCGGCGTATTCGTCCCGACGCATTGCGCCTCGGACTCGACATCGACCGCGATGGCCATGTCGTCGATGCCTCGGGTCGCTCGTCCGAACATATCCTTGCGATCGGACCGATGACGCGCGGCGACCTGTGGGAGGTCGTCGCGGTGCCCGATATCCGCAATCAGGTCAGCGCGCTCGCGCGGCGTCTCGTCAACGCGCACTGGACGGGCGGCGAGGGGCTATAGGCTCACCTCGCAAAATATCTCTCGCCCTCGCATCCAGCGGCCGCGCTGATGCCGTCTAGCTCCTGACCGGTCGTTTTCGCCGGTCCGGGCGGCGATTCCGCGCGGCGGTTGATATGTGCTCCCCGGTGCAGATCATCCCGCCTTGTCGCGGGTCGCCGCCTGTGGTTTCACCATGCCGAAGCGGCATGAAGGAGAGAGTCTAGATGAACCTGCTGATGATCGCGGCTGCCGCCGCTGCCGCACCGTCGGCGGTGCCGCCCGCCGCAACGACGATACCCGTGGCGGCCGCGCAGACGATCAGTCCGGAGGATGTCGCGGCCTATATCAGTCCGCGCGATGTCGCTGCCTATGTGCCCGCGCCGCCGCCGACCACCGAGCTTGTCGCGATCACCGACAGCTTCTTCAGCTGGCTCGAAAATGTCACGATGGTGGCGCTGCTCATCGTCGGCTTCTTCCTGCTTGCGCGGCTGCTCCACGCCTGGATGCTCCACCGCTCGATCCGCCGCGCGCTCGAGGCCAAGTCGGACGCGGTGAGCCCGCTGATCGACAAGCTCAACAAGCCCTATGAGCATATCGGCTCGCAGGGGGGCAAAGAGACCGTCAGCGCCGGTGATGATCGCAACGCACTGGTACTGCTCGCGATCGGGCTGGCGATGGCGGGCTTCGGGCTGATCCAGGGGCACGAGCAGCTGATCCGCGTTTCGGCGGGCGCCGCGCTCTTTCCCGCCTTCGTCGGCATCGCGCTCCTTGTCCGCCGCCGCCTCGCGCGCGCTGCGGCCCTCGAGGAGCGTGCCGCTGCGTGATGGGGAGCGCGCCGATGAGGATTGGGCGCTCAACCAGCGTGTCGCCGGAGGAGATCGCGCCGCTTTCCGGCTTCTCGTGCTGCGGCATGAGGGGCGGTTGCGCGCCTTCCTGTCCCGCGCCGCCGGGTGCGACGCCGACGATCTGGCGCAGGAAGCCTTTGTCCGCGCGTGGCAGCGCGCGGGCGAATATCGGGGGCAAGGGAGTTATGCGGCGTGGATCATGGGAATCGGCTGGCGCCTGTTCCTCGACCAGCGGCGCACCGCGCGGCGGCGCGAGGGACTGGCAGCGGGGGAGGAGGCTGCGACATCGACCGATCCGCGCCCGGCAAGCGACGCCGCGATCGACGCCGACCGGCTGCTCGCCGCGCTGTCGCCGCAGGAGCGCGCCGCGCTCACCTTATGCTTCGGCCACGGCTGGTCGCACGGTGAGGCGGCCGCGATCATGGGCTTGCCGCTCGGCACGATCAAATCGCTGGTCTTGCGCGGCCGCGCAAAGGCGCAGAAGATGATCGGCGAAGGAGCGGACGCATGACGACCCCCGACGAACGCGAAACCGACGCGCTGCTCGCCGCGATGCTGGCGCCGCCCGCGCGCCCGGGCGACCGCGGCTTTGCGGGCGCCGTCGAGCGCGCGATCGACGCCCGGGCCGCCTACGCCCGCGCGCGGTCGCGTTTCTGGCGCAGCTTCACGTTCGAGGCGCTGGCCGTCGGTGCGCTGCTTGCGGCGCTGTGGCTCCTGTCGTCGACGCCGCTGCTTGCGCCGTTGGCCGGGGCGGCGCATTGGGGCCTCGCGCCGCCGTTGCTGCTCATCCTGCTGCTGTGGTTCGGAACGCAGCGCTGGCGCCAGACATAGCGCGCCAGGTCTAGCTGGCGGGCGTGTCCTCGCCGTCGATGCCCTGATATTTGAGCTGGAGATAGCGTTCGCGCGTCGCGAGCTTGTCGAGTTCGCCCGCTGCAAGGCTTCGCGCAGCATTGCCGATCTCGCTTTCGAGCATCTTCAATCCGCCAACCAGCGTCTCGTCGGGGGTGCGCCCGGCGTGGGCTTCGGTGCGTAGCCCCGCGGGAATGCGCTGATAACCTGCAACGAGTTCGGGCAGGTCCTCGCCGACGAGCTTGCGGATGTTCGCGGCCGCGGGGCTCGACGCGTCGAGCGTCTGGAGCTGCGGGGCGAGCAGGTCGAGCTGGACGCCGATGCCGTCGACGAGCTGGCGCGCGGGCGCCGGAAGCGCCGGGCGCTGCGCTTCGAGCCAGATTTCGGTGCGGCCGGCGAGCTGCTTTAAATCGGCCTTCGGCAAATCGGTCTGGCGCGGTTCGGGGAAGGGCGTCCGGCCGAACAGCACCGCGACCCCGATCAGCAGCACGAACAGTGCAAGCAGGCCGGTGAAGCCGAGCGGCTGGATCAGCGCGCCGAACACCGCCGCGCCGATCAGCACGATGCCGCCCGCGATCAGCACGCGGCCGAGCTTCTTGTAGAGATGCTGGCGGCGCAGCGCGACGCTCTTGGTCCCGATCGGGCGGCGGCGCTCGCGCGATCGCTCGATCGCCGATGCCGCCGAAATCCGGACCTTGTCGACTTCGCTCATCGTCATCCTTCAGCCTTCGAGTGCGGCGAGCGGGCTGGCCGCGCCGCTGACGCTCGACTGTGCCTGCGTCGCCCCTTCGGCGCGCGCGATATAGCCCTTCGATTTCACGACCTCGCCTTCGAGCGTGGTGACCGTTGCCTTCATCGTGTCGAGCGCCTTCAGCTTGAAGGTGTCGATCGCATCCATCGTGTCGTAGATATTCTGAAAGGCGCGCTGGAGCGTCTCGACCGGAATCGTGCTCGACGCCGCCTGTTCGTGGATGCGCGCGGTATTGTCCTTGAGCATCTGCGACGTGCCGTCGATGATGTTCGCGGTCGTCGTGTTGAGCGCGGTGATCTGTTCGAGCACCAGCTTCTGGTTGGTCATCGCCTGCGCGACGGTGATCGCGGTCTTGAGCGCGCCGACGGTGGTGGTCGAGGCGCGTTCGACGCCCTTCACCAGCTCGACATTATTCTTTTTGACGAGGTCGAGCGCGAGATAGCCCTGCACCGTCACCGCCATCTGCGTCAGCAGGTCCTGCGTGCGCTGGCGGGCGTAGAAGAGCGCGTTTTCGCGAATGACCTTCGCCTTCGCCGGGTTGCTGCTGTCGAGTTCGGCCGCCTTTTCCTCGAGCCGCCGGTCGAGCGTGCCCGCGACGTGAATCATCTGCTCGAGCTTGCCCATCGCTTCCCACAGCTTGCGGCGTTCGACATCGATCGCGGCATTGTCCATCAGCAGCTCGTCCTTGCCGTTCGACAAGGCGGTCAGGATGCCGCCGATATGCGTCTGCGCGCTGCGGTACTGGGCGAAATAATTGTTGATCTTGCTGCCGAAGATCTTGTCGAAAAAGCCGCGCTTGGTCAGCAGCTTGCCGTTCGCCGACGGGTCGAGTTTCTCGACGGTGGTGCGCAATTCGATCAGACTCTGGCCGATGTTGGTGTCGCGGTCCATCGCCTTGATCGGGCGGTCGAGGAAGCGGTTCGACTGGTTCGCCGCCTCCAGCATTTCCTTGCGGCCCATGTTGGTGATCTGGTCGATCCGCTTGCCGAATTCGGGCGAATTCTCGTCCTGCGCGATCAGGTCGTCGATAAAGCCGTCGACGCGTTCCTCGAGCTTCGATTTCTGGTCGGTCGACAGCGGCACGAGTCCGGCCGCCTTTTCGGGCGTGATCGGGGGCAGCGGCTCGGGCGGGGTCAGCTTCAGCTCATCGGTCGCGGTTGCCGTTGCAGTCAGTTCGCTCATTCGTCTTCCTTCCAGCCCCAAGTTACGATCCAAGGCCGCTTGCCTATATGGCACGCGGCCCTGTGTTATTCAAGCACTACACCTTGTCCCGCCCGAAGTACCGGTGCGATCCATGCGGACAGGATCAGTTGCGCCATATGATAGACGAGGATCGGGACGAGCACCATGCCGGCGATCGCCGGCGGGAAAAGCGTCGCAGCGAGCGGCGCGCCGACGGCGATGCTCTTTTGCGCCCCCGAAAAGAGCAGGGTGATGCGATCGGGCCGCGCGAGCTTCAGCAGTCCGCCGAGCGTCCAGGCGCCGCCGAAGGACAGCGCGAGCAGCGCGGCGACCGCGGCGAGCACGATGCCGAGCTCGCGCTCGTCGAGCAGGCCCCAGATTCCCGCGACGACGGCGGCCGAAAAGGCGACATAGACCGCGATCGCGATCGCGGTGCGGTCCATGAAGGTCGCGAGGCCGCGGTGCGCGAGCACCCACGGCCGCAGCCAGTGCTGGACGAGCTGCCCTGCGACGAAGGGGACGAGCAGGATCGAGACGATGCGCAGCACCGCCTCCCCGTGGATTTCGCCCGCGCTTCCGGCGAGCAGCGCGAACAGCAGGGGCGAAAGGGCGACCCCGGAAAGGTTGAGCAGCGCCGCGGCGACGACGCTCGCTGCGACATTCCCGCCCGCAAGGCTCGACGCGGCCGTCGCCGACTGGACGGTCGAGGGCAGGGTGCCGAGGAAGAGGAAGCCGAGCGCCAGCGTCGCGGGCAGCAGCGGCGCGGTCGCCGCCTGCGCCGCAAGGCCGAGCAGCGCCATGCCGCCGAAGCAGAAGGCGAGCGCGCTCCCTTGCAGCTTCCAGTTACGGATGCCGTGGAGCACTTCATCGCGCGGCAGGCGCACGCCGTTCAGGAAAAACAGGAAGACGATCGCCGCGGTCGAAACACCCTGCGCAACGGGCACTGCCGCGCCGCGCACCGGCAGCAGGCTCGCGAGCAGGATCGTTGCGAGCAGCACGGGGACGAAACGGTCGGGGAAGACGCGGGACAACATCGGGGAAGAGCGATGACGGCGCGGCGCGCGCTTGGCAAGGCCGCGCGAGACGGTAGAGAGAGGCACAATGCCCAATATCCTGATCCTCGCCGCCTTGCCCGAAGAGGCCGATGCGCTGTTTCCGGGTGCGGGCGAGCGCGTTGGTGGTCCGTTCGCGGCAAGGCAATTCGACCGTCACGGCCATCGCCTGACCATCGCGACCTGCGGGCTCGGCAAGGTCAACGCCGCGCTGTGCGCGGGCGCGTTGGCGGGCGATGCAGATATGCTGCTGATGACCGGCACCTGCGGTTCGCTCGGGGCACCGCCGGGGGCTTATTGGCTCGCCGAGGCGTTGCAGCATGATTATGGTGCCAGTCAGCCCGGCCTTTTTCGCCGCTACCGCGCGGGCGAATGGCCGATCGGCGAGGCCGGCGAGGCGCATTTTTCAGCGATAGCCGATCCGGGGCTCGGCCTGCCGCACGCCCGCATCGCGAGCGGCGACAGTTTCGTTGCCTGTCCCGATGCCGCTGCCGATCTTGCGAACCTCGGAGCGACCCTGGTCGACATGGAGGTCGGCGCCGTGGCGCAGGTTGCAGCGCGGCTCGGCAAGCCCTGGGCGGCGATCAAGGCGGTCACCGACGACGCGAACGGCGACAGCGCGGGCGATTTTCACACCAATCTCGTGCGTGCCGCGCGGGTCGCCGGGCAAGAGGTCGAGCGGCTGATTGCAATGATCTGATCGTCGTTCCGCGGGGGTCGCACTTGTGATAGGCTGGCGCCCGTATCGACCGGGGGAGAGACTCGTCATGCGCAATCGATCTTCACTATCCATCGCCGCCGCTTGCGCGATCTTCGTGGCGCCGCTCGCCTTCGCGGCGGGAGGCGGCGGCGGGGGCGGCAGCGCACCGCCGAGCCAGAGCGCCTACGACCCGACGGTCGATTACAAGAAGGGCGCCGACGCCTTCGCATCGGGCAAATATGCCGAGGCGGCGAAAGCGTTCAAAAAGGTCGTGTCGGCCGTGCCGAAGAACCCGCAGGCCAATTATCTGCTCGGCGCGAGCTATATGGCGCAGGGCGATTTCTCGCGCGCGGTGAAGCCGCTCGAAACCGCGGTGCGCTATGACGAAAAACTGGTCGAGGCGCGCCGCGACCTCGGCATCGCGCAGGCGAAGCTCGGCAAGGCGGAAAAGGCGGCCGAGCAGGCTGCCGCGCTGAAGGCGATGCAGGGCGGATGCGGCGGCACCTGCGCCGATGCCGCGAAGCTCGCCGATGCGGTCGCCAAACTCGATGCGGCAATCGCCGCGGGATCGCAGGTGCAAAGCGCGGTCGAGCCCGAAATGCGGCTCGCCGCGGCCGAAACGCTCGATGCGACCTATGTCGACGCGGTCGGCCTGATCAACGAGCATCGGTACGAGGCGGCGATCGCGAAGCTCGACGCGGCGCTGTGGGCGGCGGGGCCGCATCCCGATGTGCTCACGTATCTCGGCTTCGCGAACCGCAAGCTCGAACGCTACGATGCGGCCGAGGCCTATTATCGCGAGGCGCTCGCGATCGCGCCGGCGCATCGCGGTGCCCTCGAATATTATGGCGAGCTGAAGCTCGATCGCGGCGACGTCGCGGGAGCGAAGGCGCATCTTGCGAAGCTCGAGGCGATCTGCGGCTTCGGCTGTCACGAGGTCGACGAGCTTCGGCGCTGGATCGCGGCGGGGCGCTCATCCGCAGGTTGATCGCGCTCGCGGCGTTGTTGGCCGGCGTCGCCGCGACGCGCGGCGATGCGCCGCCGGCTTTCGAGCAATTGCGCTGGACCGCGCCGGGGTCCGAACTGGCGTTGCTGTCCGGGCAACCCGCTGCGTGCCTTGCCCCCGGCGACGACGCGCTCGTCCGGAGCGGGCGCGCGCTGTTCGGCGCTCCGACGCTCCTCGGCGGGCAGGCGGCCAAGGCGGGGCTGAGCTGTGCGAGTTGCCACATCAACGGGCGCGGCAATCCGCATTTCCTCCTCGCGGGCGTCTCGGATGCGCCGGGCACGGCCGACGTCACGAACAGCTTTTTCAGCGCCGCGCGCGGCAATGCGCGCTTCGACCCCGTCGCCATTCCCGACCTTGCGATGCCCGGCAAGGTTTCGCGCGAGCCCGCGACGCGTGCGCTTGAACCCTTTATCCGCAATCTGGTCGTTGAGGAATTTGGTGGCGCGGAACCAACCCCGGCGACGCTCGCGGCGCTCGCGGCCTATGTCCGCGCGATCCGGGCCTGCGATCCCGAGCAGCGCGAGAGGCGCCGTCTCGACGATCAGCTTCGCGGTATCGACGACGCCATGCTGGCGGCCGCGCTCATGGCCGACCGCGAGGACCGCGCCGCGATGCGGCAGGTGATCGGCGCAATGCGGCATCAACTGGGGCTGATTGCCGAACGTTACGCCGGGTCCGGCTTGGCGCGCGAGCGCGACGCGCTGCTCGCCGCATCGCGCGATTTGCGGACGATCGGCGACAGCGGCGACATGCTGGCGGCGCTCGATCGATGGAAGATCGATTTCGACAATGGCCTGGCGAAGCGTTTGCGCCGGACCGAAGCCCGGTCGCTCTACGACGCGGCGCGGCTTCGCGCGGCCCGGCAGCGGCGATGAAGCGCTTGATGGCCGTCGGCGCACTTGCCGTCATTTTCGCTTTTCTGATCGCAACCCCGATCTATCACCCGTTCGTCGTGACCGACGCCGATCGTTTCGCCGCATGGCGCAATGGCGCGGCGAACAGCGACGTCGCTGCGATCGAAGCCTATCTCGACCGGGAAGGCGTCGGCGATATATTGCCGCTTGCCGAAATCCTGCGCAGCGATGCGCGCTGGCGCCGCTGTCCGAAGGTCGAACCCTTCGCGGTCGCTCCGCGCGCGATGTGGGCCGCGATAGTGCCGACGTTGCGCTATATCCGCGATGAAGTGGTTCCGGCGGTCGGCCCGGTGCGTGTCGTGTCGGGTTATCGCGATCCGGTCGCCAACATCTGCTTCCGCGGCGCGCGGGCGAGCAGGCACCGGCATTTCGCCGCGCTCGATCTGGAACCGGAAGACAAGGTCGATCGCGCCACCCTGATAGCGAAACTCTGTCCGCTCCATGTTCGCACCGGCGCGGCGAAGCGCGTCGGGCTCGGCATTTACGCCAAAACGCGCTTCCATATCGATACCGCGGGCTTCCGCCGCTGGGGCGGAGATTACCGCGCCTCGTCGTCTCCCTGCCGTTAAGACCGGCAATCATGTTGCGCCGCAGCACCACTTCTGTTAGGGGCGCGGCGTTTCGCGGCGCTCCGGGCGCTGCCCCCTTCCATCAAGGCTCAAATCCGCATGTCTCTGCGCAATATCGCCATTATTGCCCACGTCGATCATGGCAAGACCACCCTCGTCGACCAATTGTTCCGCCAGTCGGGCACCTTCCGCGACAACCAGCGCGTCGAAGAACGCGCGATGGATTCGAACGACCTCGAAAAGGAACGCGGGATCACGATCCTTGCGAAGTGCACGTCGGTCGAGTGGGGCGAAGGCGCCGACACGACGCGGATCAACATCGTCGACACCCCGGGGCACGCCGACTTCGGTGGTGAGGTCGAGCGCATCCTCAGCATGGTCGACGGCGTCATCCTGCTCGTCGACGCGGCCGAAGGCCCGATGCCGCAGACCAAGTTCGTGACCGGCAAGGCGCTCGCGCTCGGCCTGAAGCCGATCGTCGTCGTCAACAAGATCGACCGCAGCGACGCGCGCGCCGCCGAAGTGCTCGACGAGGTGTTCGAGCTGTTCCTGACGCTCGAGGCCAATGACGAACAGCTCGACTTCCCGATCCTCTACGCCTCGGGCCGCGGCGGCTTTGCGTCGGACAGCCCCGACGCGCGCGAAGGCACGCTCGAGCCGCTGTTCAAGACGATCGTCAGCCACGTTCCGACCCCGGGCCTGCCCGAAGACGGTCCCTTCACCTTCCTCGCGACGCTGCTCGACCGTGACAATTTCATCGGCCGCATCCTGACCGGCCGCGTCCAGTCGGGGACGATCAAGGTCAACCAGCCGATCCACGCGCTCGACATGGACGGCAAGGTCATCGAGACCGGCCGCGCGTCGAAGCTGCTCGCGTTCCGCGGGCTCGAGCGCGTTCCCGTCGAGGAAGCGCGCGCGGGCGACATCGTCGCGATCGCGGGCCTCGCGCAGGCGACCGTCGCGAACACCATCGCCGATACGAGCGTCAGCGAGCCGATCGCCGCGCAGCCGATCGATCCGCCGACGCTGTCGATGCGCTTCGCCGTGAACGACAGCCCGATGGCGGGCCGCGAGGGCAGCAAGGTGACGAGCCGCATGATCCGCGACCGCCTGTACCGCGAAGCCGAAACCAACGTCGCGATCCGCATCACCGAAAGCGCCGACAAGGACAGCTTCGAAGTCGCGGGCCGCGGCGAGCTTCAGCTCGGCGTGCTCATCGAAACGATGCGCCGCGAAGGCTTCGAACTCGGCATCAGCCGCCCGCGCGTGCTGTTCGGCGAGGACGAAGCCGGCAAGCGCACCGAACCCTATGAAACGGTCGTCATCGACGTCGACGACGAGCACAGCGGCACGGTGGTCGAGAAGATGCAGATCCGCAAGGCCGACCTCACCGACATGCGTCCGTCGGGTGGCGGCAAGACGCGCATCACCTTCAGCGGCCCCTCGCGCGGCCTGATCGGCTATCACGGCGAATTCCTGTCCGACACGCGCGGCACCGGGATCATGAACCGCCTGTTCGAGAAATACGGCCCGCACAAGGGTGCGATCGAAGGCCGCAAGAATGGCGTGCTCATCTCGAACGGCAATGGCGAGGCCGTTGCCTATGCGCTTGGCCCGCTCGAAGAACGCGGCATCCTCTTCGTCTCGCCCGGCGAGGCGCTGTACGAGGGCATGATCATCGGCGAGAATGCCAAGCCCGACGACCTCGAGGTCAACCCGATGAAGTCGAAGCAGCTCACCAACTTCCGCTCGACGGGCAAGGACGACGCGATCCGCCTGACCCCGCCGAAGCGCATGACGCTCGAACAGGCGATCGCCTATATCGACGACGACGAGATGGTCGAGGTGACCCCGAAGAACATCCGCATCCGCAAGGCGCTGCTCGACCCGCACGAGCGCAAGAAGGCGTCGCGCAAGAAGGAAGCGGCGTAACGCGCGCCGCGACCGCCCGGGATACGCCGTATTTTGTGTGAATGCGGCGTTACCGGCGGTTCAATGCTTTCTTCATGCGACAGGCATAGCTTCGGTCGCTCCTGCATAGGGAGTTATCCGATGACGATGCGCGTGGAAATCGAACGGCTCAGGAACGAACATCGCCGGCTGCTCGCGCTCGCCGGCCATCTGGGGCGCCATATTGCGGGCGCCTTTCCCCACGATGCGAAAGCGCGCGAGGATTTCAACGCGGTGCGCACCCGGTTCCGTACCGAGCTGATTGCGCATCTGAAGCGCGAGGACTGGGTGCTCTATCCCTCGCTTCTTGCCAGCGGCGACCACGAACTGGCCGATACCGCGCAGAATTATGTCGACGAAATGGGGCATATCTCGGGCGCCTTCGCCGACTATAGCCGCCAGTGGCTGCCCGACGCGATCGCCGCCGACTGGCCGGGCTATTGCGCCGCGACGCACGGCATCCTCGGCGCGCTGGCCGCGCGCATCGAGCGCGAGGACACGGGGCTGTATCCGCTGGCGCTGACCGTCGAGGCGGTCAATGCGCAGGGCGGCCGTCTTCACACCGGCATCGCGGCGCAACCGTCGGCATCCTGATCGCCGATATCGGCGGGGCCGGGTGGGGGGAGCGGCGCAGAAGGCCGCCGGCCTTGCGACGACGCGCTTGAATTGACGCGCGGCGAAGCGCATGAGGGCGGCGCGCCAGCGGCGGGAGCCGCCCGCCGCGTGGACCCGGGGCCCGCCTGTCGTCCGCATCGGTCGGCGCATTTTCCGTTTCGTGGGAGGCCAGATGTCGGGACGGTTGATCCTGTTCAACAAGCCGTACGGCGTGCTCAGCCAGTTCACCGATCGGAGCATGCCCGAAGCGCGGGCGACGCTGTCCGGCTATATCGACGTGCCCGGCGTCTATCCCGCGGGACGGCTCGACCGCGATAGCGAAGGCCTGCTGGTCCTGACCGACGACGGCGCGCTGCAGGCGCGCATCGCGTCGCCGAAGCACAAGATGCCGAAAACCTATCTGGTGCAGGTCGAGGGCGAGCCCGACGCGGCGAGCCTCGACGCGCTGCGCCGCGGCGTCACGCTGAACGACGGGCCGACGCGCCCCGCGACCGTCCGCCGCATCGACCCGCCGCACCTGTGGGACCGCGACCCGCCGGTGCGATACCGCAAGAGCGTCCCCGACAGCTGGATCGAACTCACCATCACCGAAGGCCGCAACCGCCAGGTCCGCCGCATGACCGCCGCGGTCGGCTATCCGACGCTGCGGCTGGTCCGCTGGCGGATCGGGGGGTGGGAGATTGGCGAGCTGGGGTTGGGGAAATGGCGGGAGGTTTAAACGACCAGGAGATCGACAAGGTGGTGGCTGCCGTCTGCAAAGTGTTTGCGCGGAGCTTTCGCAGTCGTAGAACTCAACTGGAGGAAAAATGCACAATCCGAAGCATCTTGCCGAATTGGCCCATCGAAACCTTCAAGTGGTCCAGTCTTTTGCGCCCGATGGAGATGGAAGCGTTAGCGAAGTAGATGCTGATCGAGCATTACATGAAATGGCAGCACAACTCCGGCTGCTAGATAATGTGCTTGGAATTGGGAAAGAACTTAAGGAATCCGGCTATCCCGCCCTCGGTTATGTTGTACTAAACGATGGAGTGCGGGAGGATCTACATTTCAGAGATGTGACCAATAAAATAATGCACGCTCGCAGGTTTGAATGGAGTGCCAGAGAGAACGCTGTAGTCATTACCTGCATTGCAAAGAAAGATGATCGCTGGCAGTCGGCGGAGACCAGCGTAGACAGGCTTGCAGCCCTCTGCGACCGGATTTTGCCATAGCCGGAGGGAGTGGGGCGTCGATATGGCCAAGGCGATTTTCACCACTAAGGTTTCACCGACCTACGACGATTTGCCCGAGGAACGTTATCACTTCCCGCGCACGTATCTTCGCCAAGCCCAGCAGGCCGTGGGCGACTGGATTATCTATTATGAGCCGCGCCGATCCACAGGAGACGCTTTCAGCAGCGGCGGCAGACAAGCCTATTTTGCGACTGCCCGTCTCGATCGCATCATTCCCGACCCGGTCCGACCGGATCATTTTTACGCCGAAGTCTCAGAGTATTTGGAGTTCGTGCGCCCCGTTCCGTTTGCTGAGAACGATCATTATTATGAATCGGCTCTACGCAAAGATGATGGATCGACCAACAAGGGCGCCTTTGGCCGAGCCGTCCGAGTGCTTCCGGATCAAGAGTATGATCTTATTTGGCGATCCGGTTTTGGGCACGTGATTGGGCTTGAGCCTCGCATTCGCCCTGCGCCTGATGTCCAAGAAGAGCCGATGCAGGCAGGCGATGAGCCAATGGAGGTCGAGCGCCGGATCGTAGAGCAGTTGGTTTCCCGTCCATTTCGAGATCGGGCCTTTTCGGCAGCGGTCAAGGCCGCCTACGCTGACACTTGCGCCATGACGGGGATCAAGATCATCAATGGCGGCGGTCGTTCTGAGGTACAGGCCGCGCACATTCGACCGGTCACCGATAAAGGGTCAGATAGCCCGCGTAATGGTATCGCCCTATCGGGCACGGTCCACTGGATGTTCGACAAAGGACTCCTGTCGGTCGGTGACGATTATCGGCTTTTGATCGCTAAGGATCGCATTCCAGAGCCTGCCATGCGTCTATTTCCGGTGGATCGGAAAATATTGCTTCCGGAACGGACCGATCTTTGGCCGCACCCTCAGTTTCTGGACTATCATCGCCGGACCTGTTTCAAGGGCTGAGTTCCAAAATGCGGGGCAGTCAATGGTGTGGACGGTCTTCGAGTATCTCTATCGAGATGCCGACAACCATAAGGCATTTGGCAAGGCGGCCTTTGAAGGCTCGGTCGATCCGGAGTTATGGGATTCTGCGCTTCGGAAGCTGGATGACGGCACGCACTTCATCGCCGAACAAGTCGGACTGCCGCCGCTTTGCGATCAATTGTATCGATGGAGTGGTGGCGCGCCCACTGATGCCGATCATTGTTGGCATGAGTTCGTCTCGGTCGCCATTGTCGAGAAAGGCAATCTGCCTTCGTCTGTCCTGAGATTGGGAGAGGCGAATGCTTTTGTCGAACGTCTCTCTTGCGTGGAAAATTGGGATATCTGGCTATCCCCAAATGTTGAATGCGGGATTGTAGAAATACTCCGCTGAACATTTGGAACAAATCATAAACAAACTTCTTTCCTACATTCCTCCGCCACGTCATATCCTGTCCGGTTTGGCAGACAGGAGGGCACGACATGCAGAACCGCACACCAATCGCGGCGGAGGCTCGGCCGCCGCTTCCCGATTTTACGCCGGTGCCGCGCAAATATCGGCACGATGGGTGGACACCCGAGCGGCAAAAGGCGTTTATCGCAGCACTCGCCGATACCGGGTCGGTCAGGCGCGCGGCGGCGATGGTCAATATGGCGCAAACGAACTGCTATACGCTGCGGCGCGCGCCGGGCGCGGAAAGCTTTCGGCGGGCGTGGGCGGCGGCGCTCGATTTCGGGGTCGCGCGGCTGAAGGATATCGCGTTCGAACGCGCGATCGACGGCTATCTGGTGCCGGTCTTTGTCGCGGGAAAGCTGATGGGCTTCCGCCGCAAGCATAATGATGCGCTGCTGATGTTTTGCCTGCGCCATTACGGGCAGGATGCGGGCGGCAAGCGCACGACGATCAACTATTTCTCGACGCGGGCGAGCGCGGGCGCGGTGGCGGGTGCGGTGGGCGCCGGGGTGAACGGCGGCGGGGAGGGCGGTGCGGTGGCGGCCGCCGAAGCCTCGACAACGACGGTGCGGACGGTGATCCAAGGCGGGGCTGCGGGGACGCTCCATGCGCCGGGGACGCAGGATACGGCCGCGAGGCTGCTGGGCGGGTTTGACGGGGTGGCGCTCGACGAACAGGCCAAGGCCGAAATCGACGCGGCGCTGCTCGCGCTTGCCGAGCGGCAGCGGGCGGTCGATGCCGCGATGGCGGAGGGCGGGCCCGAAGCGATTGCGCTCCAGCTCGACGATCCGGGCGTCGGGCTGGTGCGGATGGACGAGCGGGGCATCCCCTTTTTCGGCCCGTTGCAGATGCACGACGGGCTGGTCGACGCCGACCCGGTGCTGCGGATCGCGGGCGAGGCCGACTGGGTGGAGGCAGGGGGCGATATTCCCGAGGGTTATCTTGAATGGATTGCGGCGGCCGAGGCGCGCGGGGACGCGGTGCCGGCGGTGCCGCTGTCTGCGCCCGTGGACGACGGGATCGCCGAGGTGCCCAAACGCCGCTCGCGCCGCCGCGGTGGCAGGCCCGCGGCGTGGGCCGGATAGACCCGGCGAGCGCTTGCGCGTCGCGGTTGTCCGTTTTTTCGCGCGGGCGCCGGGCGTCCATTCTTTTGCCGTATTTCGGCGTGACGAAGGGCAGGGGGGATCGATCCATGACCATGAGACGAATTGCTGCTTCGATCGCGCTGCTGTCCTGCTGCGCGGCGCCTTTGCAGGCGCAGACGTTCGAGGGCGGCGCGCCGGTGAACGGCGCCTCGCCCGTCGCGACGGGGGGCTTTGTCGGCGCGCGCCTGCGCATCCCGCTGGGCGGGACGAAGGAAGGCAGCGAGACAGTCCGCGCCGGCCTGACGGTCGCGCCGATGCAGCGGAGCGACAGCGCGGGGCTGAAAGGACCCGTGTGGCGGATCGGCGAAGGGCTCGAGTTCGGCTTCACCGGCGACGGGAGGTCGCCGCATGTCTCGCTCGCCGGTCAGCGGCTGACGGGGGCGCGCCATGCGCCCGGCCGGTCGACGCCGACGAAGGGGCGCAGCAACATGTCCGACGCCGGGACCGTGGCGTTGGTCGTGGGCGGTCTCGCCGTGCTGGCGGGGGTCGGGCTGCTCGTCGCGCTCGATGCGCAGGGCGACGACGATCGCTGCTGCGAATAGGCGCGGGGCTGACCTGCGATAATTTGCTCAAGCCGGGGCGGACGCGGGCGCAGGCCTTGCCGGGGCGGCCGGCGCGCGCCGTTTCCACAGCAGCAGCCCGATCCCGCCGGCGGCGAACGCCGCGTTGACGATCCACGCCATGCTGTCGGCGGCGCCGATGCCGCCGCGCAGCGCGAGATGCGTCGCCGGGGCGAGCAGCAGCAGCGCGCCCGCCCCGAGACGGCCGCTGCGCGACAGGGCTTCGGCGGGCAGGCGGATCGCGGCGAGCAGGAAAGCGAGGCTGACCACGAGCCAGGCCGCGATCGTGGGGGCGATCGTACCCGCGACGAGTGCCGCGACCACGGCGGCGGCGAGCCCTGCGGGCTGGCCCCACACGGTCGCGGCCCAGGCGCGTTCCCAGCCGGGCGCGGGGCGACCCTTGTTGCGGCGGCGCGCGAGCCAGATATGGACCCCGCTCGCGGCGAGATAGGTGAGGCCGAGGCCGAGCGCGAAATAGACGATCTTGACGATCCCGCCGCCGAACCAGCCGAAGTGGAGCGTGCCCGACGCGGCGAGGATGTCTTCGCCGAGGTTGTTCGCCGCCGCCGGTCTTTCGTTATAGATCGTCGCATCGCGGCGGAAGGCGTAGCTGTCGGTGCCCGCGAGCCGGTCCGGATGCCGGACGTTGAACAGCGCCGCGCCGCCCCTTTCGGTCGGATGCTCGGTAAAGACATATTCGATGCGGCCGTCCTTGTCGGGCAGCTTGGCGAACATCGGCCGGAGGTCGAGCACGGGCGCGGGGCGCGGGTCGTCGACGGGGGGCGCGGGGATGAACAGCGCATAGACCTTGTTCACGTCGCCGTTGAACATCGCCATGCCGAGCACCCCGACGATGATCGTCGTGAGGCCGAGGAAGGCGCCGGTCAGCGAGATGATGATGTGGAAGGGCAGCGCCCAGACGCCGAGGCGGTTGTGGAGGTCGGCCTCCTGCAACCGTTTTGACCCGCCGAGCCGCAGGTGGAAGGCGTCGCGGAAGATGCGCGGGTGCGCGAGGATCCCCGAGATGAGCGACGACAGCAAGGCGACCCCGATCAGCCCGACGAGGAAGCCGCCCCACGTCTGCGGCAGGTGGAGGTTGATGTGGAGGCGCGTGATGAACTCGGTCCACGCGAAGGCGCTGCCTTCGACGATCTGCCCCCTGGCATCGGCAAGATATTGGCGATCCTCCGCGGCATCGACGTAGAGGAGGAGGCGCGGGAAATCGGCCGAGGGGAGCGTGATATAGACATGCTCGACCCCGGGGCCGCCGCGCGCGATCGCGCCCTCGAACGCGGTCTGGACCGCGTCGGGGGTGACGTCGGTGACCTGCGGCGCGGCGGCGCTTTCCCAGCGCTGGAACTCGTGCGCGAAGACCGCGATGCTGCCCGACAGGCAGACAAGATAGATGAGCGCGGCGAAGGCGAGGCCGAGGCTGCTGTGGCCGCGGAGCACCGCGCGGACGAAGCCCGCGGGGATGCGCGACATCAGGTCCCCCCTCTTCTTTTGGGCGGGCTTTCCGGGCTTCGGAGTGGCGGTGGTCATGCGAAGCCCTTCACGATGGCGGCGGTGAAGCTGACGATGGCGACGCCGGTGAGCACGGCGGTCGCGCGGAGGATGCGGTTGTCGGCGAGCGTCCACGCCATGCACGCGCCCCATGCGACGGGGACGATCATCCCGCCGACGACGAGCCGCGTCTGCTGTTCGCCGGGGACGAGCGCGGCCCAGGCGATGCCGACGCCCATCGCGGCGATCATCCCGATCGGCCCGGCGAGCAGCCAGCGGAGCGTTTCGCGCCATTTCGTGGTCGCGCGGTCGGAGGGTTCGGGGGCGAGGCTTTCGCGCGCCACGCGCGCCTTCGCCTGCCGGACGGTGTAACTGGACGCCACCACGAGCAGCGCGGCGGTCGAGACGAGCGCGAGCGCGATGAAGAAACCGCGCGCCGCGCCGAGCACCCACGCCGGCCAGACGAGCGACGCGGCGATCAGCAGCCAGCCGCCGACGACGAGGCCAGGCTGCTGGTCCTTGCCGCGCCACGACCGGCGGAGCAGCCAGGCGCCTGCACCCGCCATTCCGGCAATCAGCAATGCCGGCAAAAGCGCCGAACTGTCTTCCATACGTCCCCCTGTGTCTTGGCTACACTATTGACTCGCATTCGCAATAGCAATAGCGGGCCGTTCGATAGCCAGGCGGGGAGCCAAGGACAATGACGAAGACGTTCGGGCCGGTTCTGGCCCTGATGCTGGCGAGCGCGGCGATCCCGGCGCAGGCCGCCGACGCGGCGGTCGATGCCGTCCCTGTCGACGGCGGCGGTGCGGGCGAGACGGGCGAGATCGTCGTCACCGGCATGAAATTCGACCGGACGTTGCAGGACACGCCCGAAAGCGTGAAGGTGTTCACGGCCGAAGAGATCGAGCGCCAGAATCTGGTCAGCGTCTATGATCTGATCGACCGCACCGCGAACGTCGCTTCGACCTTTGCCAAATCGGGATTCAACATCCGCGGCATTTCGAACACCAATGTCTCGGGCTATGGTTTCGGCGACCTTGCGACGATCTATCTCGACGGATCGCCGCTCCCCAGCGAAGCGGCGGCGGGTGGACCGCTCGACCTGTGGGATCTCGATCAGGCCGAAATCCTGCGCGGACCGCAATCGACGCTGCAGGGGCGCAACGCGCTGGCGGGCGCGATCATCCTCAAGACCGCCGACCCGAGCTTCGACTGGCGTGGCAAGGCGCGCGCGATGATCACCGACGCCGACGGCGAATATCGCCTTGCCGCCGCGGTCGGCGGGCCGATCGCGGGCGATGTGCTGGCGTTCCGCGTCGCGGGCGAACTCGCGCGCGGCGACGGCCTGATCAAGAACCGCCTGACCGGCGGCAATTACGCCCCGACGAACAGCGAGGTCGTCCGCGCCAAATTGCTGTTCACCCCCGCGGGCGCCGACGGGGTCCAGATCAAGGCGTCGTACCTCAATGACCGCCATTTCGGCAACGACGGGCGCGGCTATGTGTTCAGCGACGTGCCCGATGCGTGGGATAACCGCCATGTCCTCGCCAACCGGCCGACCTTTACGCGAACGAGCGCCGACCTGTTCACCTTCGATGTGACGCTGCCGATCGGCGATGTCTTCACCCTGTCGTCGGTCAGCACCTATAATCATCTCAAGACCTTCTCGACCTATGACGGCGAGCTCCGCGCCGAGGAGGAATCCTATGGCGATTTCGCGACCAACCAGAAAATCTATAGCCAGGAACTGCGGCTGACCTTCGACAGCGGGCCGCTGCAGGGGCTGTTCGGCGGCTATTATTCGCGCACGAAGAATCCCGCGTCGGATTCGAACAGCACCTTCAGCCTCGATCCCGACGCCGACCTTGGGCTCACCCCGCAGGTTGCGGCGCTGCTCCAGAGCCAGTTCGGGCTTTCGGCCGGTCAGGCGCTGACCTTCGCGCAGCAGGCGCGCGCGCTCTACCCGCCGCGCATCTTCATCGCGTCGAACCAGCGTTACGCGGTCGATATCGAAACGATGGCGCTGTTCGGCGACGCGAGCCTCGAGGTCACGCCGGGGCTGAAACTGCTCGCGGGCTTCCGCTACGACCATGAGCGGCAGAAGGTCGCGAACGACAATGTCGTGATCCTCAACACGGTGCTGCCCAACCCCGCGGACTATGCCTCCAATCCGCTGATCGCGGGCATCGTGCAGACGATCAACGGCCTGCTGCGTCAGCAGGTCGCCAATGCCAACAGCACCGGGCCCGAATCGACGACGACCTACAAGGCGTTCCTGCCCAAGGGCGGAATTTCGTGGGAGATCGCGCCCGACAAGACGCTCTCGGCCATCGTCCAGCGCGGCTATCGCTCGGGCGGCAGCGGGGTGAACCCGGGACGCGCGACGACGCATGTCTATGACCCCGAATATACGTGGAACTACGAGCTGTCGCTGCGCACACGGTGGCTCGACCGGCGGCTGACGCTCAACGCCAACGCCTTCACCGTCGACTGGAAGGACCAGCAGGTCTATGTCCAGCTATCGGACAATGTCTATGATTACGAGACGCAGAATGCGGGCCGCTCGCGCGTCCGGGGCTTCGAGGTCGAGAGCGATTTCGACGTCACCGACCGGCTGAATATCTATGGCTCGGTCGGCTATGCGAACAGCAAGTTCCTCGATTTCCGGACGACCAACGGGCAGGTGCTCGACCTGTCGGGCTTCCAGTTCGCCAACGCGCCGCGCTGGACGTGGGCGGCGGGGCTCGACTGGCGGCACCCGTCGGGTTTCAGCGCCAATCTCAACGTCAATTATCGCGGCGCGCAGTTCCAGGACATCCGCGACCAGAGCGGCGGCCGCGACGTCCCCTCGCGCACGCTGGTCAACGCCAAGGTCGGGTACAGCAATGACACTTTCGGCGCCTATCTGGTCGCGACGAACCTCTTCGACGACAAGTATTTCGATTATCGGTACGAAAATGCCGGCCGGGTGCAGGCGCTGTTCGGCGAGCCGCGGATGATCGGGCTGACCTTCGAGGGACGGTTCTGGAGTGCCGGTTTTGACTGAATCAAAACCGGCACTCCAGTTTCCTGTTTTACCGCGTTTTCCGAATCGTCAGGTGATTCCACCTGACTTGAAAACGCTGCAGGGCCGGACTGTCAGCTGCACGCCTCTGCGGAGGCGGGCGGCTCGTCGTAATTCACGTCCCACCAGTTCTTCCACCGCGCCTCCAGTTCGGCGAAGGCGTCGGCGGACAGATCATAGGTGGTGAGGATCACCATGCCGCGGCCGTGCGGTGCGCTGTCCTTCACCGACTTGTCGGTGACGATCAGCAGGCCGTTCCCCCATTGCGGCACGGTGAGGCCGATCTGCCAGGGCGTGCGGTGCCACGTCTGGCCCACAACCGTGTCGCCGGTGGGCAGCGTCGCGGCGTGCGGTTGGCCGTCGGGGGTGTCGCGGAAGTCGGCGAGGCCGAGTGCGGCAATCGGCCCCGACCCGCCGGCCTTTGCATGGCCCGTGAAATAGAGCGTGCGGCGCGGCGCGAGGCCGTGCTGTTCGACCGCGAGGCGCAGCTGCTGGACGAAGCTGATCCAGCCTTCGACCATATCCTCGTAAATTCCGTCCCAGCTCTTGCCGGCGGGTTCGGCGCGAACGACGCGGAAGACGGCGGTGTCGCCGCGTGGTTCGATTTCGAACCGGTCGGGAACGCCTTCGAACCAGAGGATACCGGCTTCCCTGTCGGGACGGGCGTGCTCGAAGAAGATATAGTCGATTTCCTCGCGCAGGCTGTCGGCCTCCCAGCCGAACCAGTTGTAGAGCTTGCCGGGATCCTGAAGCGCGTCCCACACCTCTCCGGCGGGGGCGGCGATGGTCATTTCGACCAGAATGCGGTCGACGGTCGGCTGTTCGGGCGCTTCGGTCATTGCATATCCCCTCAGTTGATGGCGGGTCCGGTGCGGGTGCCAGCGGCGGGATGGCCGGCGATCGTGACACGGTAGCGGCGATCCTGACCCGGCGATGCATAGTCGGCAGCGATCGCCGACAAGGCGTCCGCCACGCGGGTCGCAAAATGCTCGATATCGGATGGGCGCGCGAAGCCGACGTCGGCCTCGATCGTAAAGGTCAGGAGGCGGCTGCCTTCCTCCGCGGCGGCGGAGCGCATGCGCGACACGTCGCGCACGATGCCCGCGGCGGTCCGCACCAGATGGTCGGAGGCGAAGCGGTCCAGCTTTTCGACTGCATCGGGATCGGGCTGGGCGAGGAGCATCGGATCGATGACGAGCGCGCCGCTGCTCAGCTGGAACAATTGTTCGGTGAAACCGCGACGCTGGCGCGTCCCGGCCCTGGCGATCAGGCCGGCTTTTTCGAGGAGGCGAAGGTGGTAACCGATTTTCTGCCGCGGCAGGTCGAGCGCCTCACCGAGCGCCGCCGCCGAGGCGGGCGTGCGCAGCCGCGCGAGCAATTCGCGCCGCAGCGGCGACAGCGCCGCACGTGCGATCACCACATCGTCGACCATGGCGAGCGAGTCGGTCATGGGGTCTGGCTATAATAGACAAATAAATTTGTCAAATGCCGGGAAAGCGTTCGATTGCCGTCCGGACCGGTATCCGGCGCGTTGTGCGTCGGATACCGGTCGCGGGGGGATCAGAACTTCAGGCGCGCCCCGACATAGAATTGGCGGCCATTGTCGTAGATCGCGCGCGGGCGGTCGCGGGTGCCCGAATATTGCTCGATCTTCTCGTTGGTCAGGTTGATCGCGTCGGCGGTCAGCGCGATATTGTCGGTGATGTTGACGCTGACCGACGCGTCGAGCGACGAGAGCGCAGCCTGGTTGAGCGGCGCCGCACGATCGATATCGATGAAGAATTTCGACCGGTAGTTGTACGAGAGCCGCGCGCTGACGAGGTCGTTTTCATAATAGCCCGTCAGGTTGAGCGAGTGTTTCGAATTGCCCGGGATCGGATCGCCATTGTTCGCCTTGGCGTCCGAATAAGTGTAGTTCACCACCGCACCGAAACCGCCCCAGATCGGGCGCGACACCTGGAATTCGAAGCCCTGGTTGCGCCCGCCGTCGCCGTTGCTGCGACGGTTGATCTGATAGGGGCAGTTGAACAGGTTCGGGTTGCCGCCGCCCGCCGCGACGCAGCCCGCGGGCTGCGACCCCGGCACGAAGACGCTCGGCAGGATTTCGGTCGAGGTCGTGTTGACGATATAAGACTGGATATCCTTGTAGAAGGCGGCGAGCGCGACGATCGTCTCGCGGTCGGGATACCATTCGATCGACAGGTCATATTGGTTGGCGCGGTACGGATCGAGGTTCGGATCGCCGCCACGGCCGGTGAGCAAGGTGCCGTTGAGGTCGACGCCGGGGGTGATGTCGACGAAGTCGGGGCGCGTCACCGTCTTGCCCGCGGCGAAGCGCAGCACGACCTGATCCGACAGGTCGACCGAGAGGTTCGCGCTCGGCAGGATGTCGGTGTACGAGCGCTTCGCCCGCGACGGGGTGAAGCCGCCGAAGGGGTTGGTGAACTCGGGATTCGCGCCGCCGATGATGAAGCCGTCCGACGTTTGCTTGGTCTCGATCACGCGCACGCCGACATTGCCGCGCCAGCCATCGCCGCCGAATTTGGCGAGGCCGTAGCCGCCCCACGCCTTTTCGTTGATCGAGTAAGTGTTGCCGGGGACGAGGAAGCGATCGGTGCCGGGCGCGGTCTGCGACCCGTAGATCGCGCGAAGCTTGGCGGGATCGACGCGCCAGTAATCCTTGAGTGTGCCGGGCGACGCGATATTGTCGAGGAAGTCGCCGGGCATCCCGCTGCCGGTCGCGAAATCGGCCGACGTGCAGGGGACGCCGCCGCAGCGCAGCCCGGGCGTGAACACGCCGCCGTTGGTCGCGAAACGTTCGGCGACGCGGTCGTGGTCGGTATATTTGACCCCGAATTTGAGCGCGGTGAGCGGCCCCCATTCGACCTCTTTCTCAAGATCGAGGTAGAAATATTTCTCCTCATCGTCGTTCGTCACCGACTGGATGCGCGCGAAGTCGGGGCGGATTCCCGCAGGGTTGAGCGGGTTCGGGTTCGAGAAGCTGACTTCGGGACGGCCGCTGCGCAGGTCGTAGCTGAAGGCGCCGGGGCCGGCGAACTCGATGAAATTCTCGTTGCTCGTGTCGCCGTTCGCCTTGGTCCAGCCGGCCTTGAAATGCAACGACAGGCTGTCGACGGGGCGCCAGGTCAGGTCGAAGTCGGCCGAAACGGTCTTCGCGACCGCCTGCCGGTCGATCGCGTCATAGACGACGCCGAAGCCCTGCGTGCCACCGGCGCGCGACGCGATATTGCCCGCGACCGCGACGCCGTCCTCGACCACGGCACCCGTGATCGTGCCGCCGCCGCCGAGCGCCTGTTCGCCCCACGCGATATAATTCTGGTTGAAGTTGTCGGCGTTGAAACGCGAATAGAGTCCGGTGATGTTGATCTCGAGCTCGTCCGACGGGCGGAACTGGATGCCGATGTTGGCGCCGTAGCGTTCGCGATCCTGTTCGAACATCGTCGAGCCGATCAGGGTGGGGACGAGCGCGCTCTGGCCGCCGCCGACGGGGAAGGAGCGGTAGCCGAAAATCTCGAGCCCGTCGCGGCGCGTGCGGCGCTTCTGGTAGATCGCGCCAACGAGGACGCCGAAGGTCTCGTCGGCATTTTTCCAGCTGACGAGGCCCGAAAGCTGCGGGTCGAACTTGCCCGACAGGTCCGAATAGACACCCTGCACCGAGGCGGAGAGGGTGAGCGGTTCGAGGTCGAGCGGGTTGCGCGTGATGACGTTGATCGTGCCGCCGACCCCGCCTTCCTCGACGTCGGCCTGCGGGCTCTTGTACACTTCGAGCCGGCCGATGATCTCGGCGGGCAGGGTGAGGTAGTTGAAGCTGCGCGTCGAGGCGACCTGGTCGAGGATGAACCAGTCGGCGGTCGCGACGCTGTGGCCGTTGAGCAAGGTCTTGGTGAGGTTCGGCGCGGTGCCGCGCAGCGAGACGCGCTCGCCTTCGCCGAATTCGCGGTTGACGACGATGCCGGGGACGCGCTGGAGCGCCTCGGCGACATTCTTGTCGGGGAATTTGCCGACATCCTCGGCGGTGACGACGTCGGCGATCACGGCGAGGTCGCGCTTCGCGTCGATCGCCTCGCGGAGCGATCCGCGGATGCCGGTGACGACGATTTCGCTCTCGGCGGCGGCGTCGGTCGCGGCGGGGGCGGTCTGTGCCTGGGCTGCGCTGGCGGCGAAAAGCAGCGTACCAATGCTGGCCGAAGCGAGCAGATATCTTGCATTGGTCATGTCGAGTCTCCCTTATTTTGATCGATAATCAATTATTGCTCTGATTTTCGAGGGACATTAGACATACCAATTTATACGTCAAGCTCGTTCCGGCGAAAATTTGCCCCGGAACGAACAAAATATGCCGTTCTTTGGTATTTCATTGGTATTATTATAATGCTTATTAGTAAGCTAACCAATTTTTGGCGACCGCCGCTGCTAGAAATCGGGGAGCGACTGGCTCGCGAAGCCCCAGCCCTTGAGGTCGGGGCCCGCAGCGCGGGCGAGCAGGTCGTCGGCGTCGCCGATCGTCCATTGCCCCGCCTTTTCGACATCGGCAAGCGCATCCCAGCCGATCGGCACCGCGACCGGCGCCTGTTCGCGCGCGCGCGCCGAATAAGGCATGATCGCGGTGCTGCCGCGCTGGTTGCGAAGGTAGTCGATGAAGATCTTGCCCTTGCGCTTCGCCTTGCTCATCGTCGCGACGAAGCGGTCGGGCTCGGCGAGGCTGAGCGCCTCGGCAAAGCGTTTCGAGAAATCCTTGTGCGCGTCCCAGCTGTGCCCCGGATCGAGCGGCACGACGACATGCACGCCCTTGCCGCCCGAGAGCATCGCGAAGCTGACGAGCCCGATGTCGGCGAGCTGGCGGCGGATGTCGAGCGCGGCCTTCCTGACGTCGGCGAAGTCGAGTCCTTCGTCGGGATCGAGGTCGAAGACCATGCGGTCGGGCTTTTCGAGCGCGTCGACATGGCTGTCCCAGCCGTGGAATTCGATCGTCCCCATCTGGACGCAGGCGAGGATGCCGTCGGCGTCGTCGACGTATAGATAATCCTCGTGCCCGCCGTCCTTTTCGCGGATCGGGATATGGTGGACATGCGCCCCGAACGAGCCGCTGTCATGCTTCTGGAAGAAGCATTTCTTCGCGCGGCCCTGCGGGCAGCGGACAAGGCTGACGGGGCGGCGCGCCATATGCGGCAGCATGATCGGCGCGACGGCGGCGTAATAATCGGCGAGGTCGCCCTTGGTCGCCTTCGCTTCGGGGAAGATGATGCGGTCGCGGCTGCTGATCGTGACGTCGCTTTCCGTGGTCGGGGCGGGTTGCTTCTGTTCGGGGGTCACCTGCTTTGCCTCCTTGTCGCTGCGCAGGCCGAGGAAGCTTGCGTGGCGCACCGATCCGCTCGCGGTGAATTCGGCGAAGGCGATTTCGGCGACGAGATCGGGCTTGAGCCAGCGGACCTTGCGCGCGGCGGCGTCGACGTCGAGCGGCGCGGTCTTGCGGGTGCGGCTCGCGAACTTCCTTGCGAGGTCGGCCATGGTGGCGGCGTCGAAGCCCGTGCCGACATTGCCCTTGTAGACGAGCGTATCGCCTTCACGCTGGGCGAGGAGCAGCGAGGCGAAGGGGCGCGCCCTGGTCGAGGAGGGGTTCCAGCCGACGAGGATGAACTCCTGTCGGCGCGTGCATTTGACCTTCACCCAATTCTTCGTGCGGCGGCCCGCATAGGCGGCGTCGGCGCGTTTCGAGATGATGCCTTCCTGCCCCGCGCCACACATCGCGGCGTAGAGCTTTTCGCCGGCGCCGATGACATGGTCGGCGACCGTGACCGGTGGCGTCGCGTCGCGGAGCAGGGCTTCGAGGCGTTCCTTGCGTTCGAGATTGCCGAGTTTGGCGAGCGATTTGCCGCTTTCTTCGAGCAGGTCGAAGGCGAAGAAGAGCAGGTCCGTTTTCTCGTCCTGCGCGCCGTGGCCGCGCTTCAGAACCGCTTGCAGCGACGAGAAGTCGGGGTTTCCGCCCTTGTCATAGGCGACAATCTCGCCATCGATCAGGCACGGCGGGAGGTCGAGCGCCGCGATATGGCGAACGAGCGGGGCGAACTTGCCGGTCCAGTCGAGGCCATTGCGCGTGTAGACGCGCACGTCCGGTCCGGCGGCGGCGATTTCGGCGCGGTAACCGTCATATTTGATCTCGTGGAACCAGCCGTTGCCGCCGGGGACCGCGTCGACGAGCGTCGCGAGCTGGAGCGGACGGAATTTGGGCGGCTTGCCCTTCGCTGCGGGCTTCGCGACCTTCCTGTTGTGCGCGGCGGCGGCTTGCATCTTTTTCGTGAAGGCGGCGCCCTTCGCGCCCGCCAATGACTGTTCGCCGCCGGCGTCGCCCGCGATCTCGGCCATCGTGCGCCCGGTGAGGATGCTCGTGAGCTGGCGCCCGACGAGGTCGTCGGTGCCGCCGGCGTAGGCATCATTGACCTTGCGGAGCAGCCAGTTCTCGCGCTTTTCGCCGGGGCGCGGCTTCATGCGGACGAGCAGCCATTCGCCCTTCATCCGTGTCCCCTCCAGCGTGAAATGGAGGTGGCCCTTGTCGATATCCTTCGCGCTCTTGCCTTCGATCGGCGCCCACGTGCCGCGGTCCCACAGCATCACCGTGCCGCCGCCATATTCGCCCTTGGGGATGCCGCCCTCGAACTCGGCGTAGCTCATCGGATGGTCTTCGGTGCGCACCGCGAGGCGCTTGTCGGCGGGGTCGGCGCTCGGCCCCTTGGTCACCGCCCAGCTTTTGAGCACGCCATCGACTTCGAGCCGGAAGTCGTAGTGGAGGCGCGTCGCGTCGTGCTTCTGGACGATGAAGCGGTTGCCGGCACCCTTTGCGACCTTGCCCGCGGGTTCGGGGGTCAGCTTGAAGTCCCGCTTGGCGTTATATTGGGCGAGGGGGTCAGCGCGCTTGGCCACTAGAGGACTGCCGGCCGATGTGGGAGATTCGAGGGTGGCGTTAGACATCCGCTAAGCGCGCTTGCGGGCGGCGGGCTTTTTGGCGGGCGCTTTTTTCTCCGCGGTGGCGGGCGCTTTCTTCTTGCCGTCGACCGAGGCTTTCAGCGCCGCCATCAGGTCGATGACGTTCGAGCCGCGCGAGACCTCGGCGGGTTCCTCGACATCCTCGAGCACGCGCTTGCCCTTGGCCTTCGTCTTTTTGGCGATCACGCGCTTGAGCGCGTCGACATAGTGGTTGTGATAGTCGCTGGCGTCGAACTTGCCGCTCTTCTTGCCGATCAGCGTTTCGGCAAGGTCGAGCAGGTCGGCGTCGGGCTTGCTGCCCCCGACGTCGCGGAAATAGTTGGCCGCCTTGTTCACCTCGTCGGCGTAGCGCAGCACTTCGAGCACGAGGCCGCGCCCGCACGGGCGCAGCGCGACAAGCTGCTCCTGCCCGCGCAGCGCGAGTTGGCCGAGCCCGACCTTCTTGGTGCGCTTCAGCGCCTCGCGCAGCACGATATAGGCTTCTTCGGCAAGCTCGTCGGCGGGGACCACATAATAGGGCTTGGTATAATAGAGAACGTCGATCGCGTCGGTGTCGACGAACTGGACGAGCTCCAGGGTGCGCTTGCTCTCGAGCTTGACCGCCTCGATCTCCTCCTCGTCGAGCAGGACATAATTGCCCTTCGACAGCTCGAAGCCCTTGACGATATCGTCATGGTCGATCGCGCCGATGCCCGGCACGATCTTTTCATATTTGACCGGCTTGCCGCTCGGTTCGTGGATCTGGCGGAAGGTCACCGCGGCGCCCGATTTGGTCGCCGAATAGATTTCGACCGGGATCGACACCAGCGCGAGGCGGATCTGTCCCTTCCAATATGCCCGTGCGGCCATCGGTTTCCCTTTCGCTGTCCCCCGCTCATTTTTGAGTCCAAATGTTCGGGAGGCGCGAGGGGTTCCGTCAAACGTGCCTCAGTAGAGGTTGTCCTTGTAATCCTTGTCGAGCCCGCGCTGCATCAGTCCGGGCACCGAGACGAACGCGCCCGCGATGCGCGCGCCGAGCCCCTTGCCCTTGTTGAGCCGGACATGCCCGGCGAACATCTTCGCAGGCTTGATGTCGGCGGGGGCGGGAGCGGCGGGCCAGAGCGCCGCGCGGGCGAGCGCGGCGCTCGGCCGGAGTTCGATCACGAGATCGTCGACGCGCGTCGCGAGCAGCGGCACCTTGTCCTGCACCGCAAAGGTCGCGCGCGCGGTTTCGTCGTCGGTCAGCATCGCGGTGCCGCGAAGGATCGCGACATCCGCCAAACCGGGGATCAGCAGCGCGGCGGCGATGCGCGGCTGCGCGATGAGGTTGCGGAAGCTGTCGGCGCGCCGGTTGCCGGGGCGGTCGGCGAACCAGAGCTGGTCGCCATCGAGATGCGCCATCGATCCCGCCGGATCGCCCTTCGGGCTGAGATCGGCGCGGCCTGCGGGGTCGATCGTCGCGAGCGCCATGAAGCGGGCCGCGGCGGCGAAGGCGGGAACGGCGGCGGGTGCGGCCTCTTCCGGATCGGCGGACCAGAAGCCCGAGCGGATCAGCGCCTTGGCGCAATGGACGTAGCATTCCTCGACCGCGATCTGCACGCTGCCGTCCGCCACCGACGCGACGCGGCCGTTGATGCGCAGCGTTTCGCCGATCCCGGGGACGAGAAACAGCGAGCCGAAGCTGGCGCCCGGCACGGCGAGCGCCGGATCGTCGAGCGCCGCGAGCGGGATCGCCAGCGTCGTTTCCCCGGCACTCGCGAAACCGGCACCGCCGCCGCCGAGCGTGATCGCGATATCGTTCGCGTCGCCAAAGCCGGCGAACATCAGCGGCGAGGCTTCGAGCCAGCGGCGCGCGGTGGCGTCGAGATGATCGATGACCTTGAGGTTCACCGCGGGCGGGGTCTTTCCCAAAATGGCCTCGAGGCCCGCGATGCTGTCGACGTCGCTCATCGGCTTTTCCCCTGTTTGCCCACCGTCATGGCCCGATCAAAAGGGTTTTTGGCCCGAACGATGGACTGGTTCACCGCGCTCTTATTGCAAATCAGTCGCAATTGCCTTAGCGGCTTCGGCAGGACCGATCAAGTTCAAGGGGTATCAGAATGCGCGGATTTGAGGGACTCGCCCTTCGTACGGGGGCGTTGCTGATCGCCGGGGCGGCGTGGGCGCCGTCGGCCGTGCTGGCGCAGGACAGCGCCGCGACCCCGGCGGACACGGTCGAGGAAGGCGGCGTCGAAGCCGTGAAGCAGGGCGATGGCGCGATCATCGTCACCGCGCGCCGCTTCGTTCCGTCGGGAGCGATCACCGCGAGCAAGACGACCGCGCCCCTGATCGAGACGCCGCAGTCGGTGTCGGTGATCTCGCGCGACCAGATCGACCTGTTGAACTTCATCGATGTCCAGCAGGCGGTGCGTTACACCGCGGGCATCGTCGGCGAAAATTACGGCCCCGACCTGCGCTTCGACTTCCTGACGCTGCGCGGCTTCGTTCCGGTGCAATATGTCGACGGGCTGCAGGCGCCGGTCAGCTCGACGATTTCGAACGTCGGGGTCGACCTTTACGGCTTCGAGGCGGTCGATATCCTGAAAGGACCCGCCGGCGTCCTGTACGGCACCACCCCGCCGGGGGGCATCTATAACCTCACCAGCCGCCGTCCCTCGGCGCGGACAAGCGGCGAAATCCAGCTCAAATACGGCACCGACGATTTCAAGCAGGCCGCGGGCACGATCACCGGCGAGCTCGCGAACGGCCTCAGCGCGCGGCTGACCGGCCTGTATCGCGACCGCGACAGCCGGACCGACTTCGTCACCGCGCGCCGCGCCTATGTCGCGCCGGCCGTTGCGTTCGACATCGGTCCCGACACGAAGATCACCGCGCTCGGCTATTATCAGTGGGACCGCGTCGAAGGCGACACCAACGGCTTCCTGCCCGCGGTCGGTGTGCTCGTCCCCAATCCGGTCGGCAAGGTGCGCCGCAGCGTCAACCTCGGCGAGCCCGACTATAACTTCTATCGCCGCGAACAGTGGAGCCTCGGCTATGAGTTCACGCACCGCTTCTCGTCGGCGCTGCGCTTCACGCAGAATGCGCGCTGGAGCGACTACAGCGAATATCAGCAGATCATCTATGCGAACGGCCTCTCCGCCGACAACCGCACCGTCACGCGGTCGAACTTCCCCTTCGCCGACGATGTGCAGCAGTTCGCGGTCGATTCGCGCCTCGACGCCGAGTTCGCTACCGGGGCGATCGAGCATAATATTCTCGCGGGCCTCGACTATCGCAATTATCGCGAGCAGTCGGCGTTCAACTTCCTCGCCGCGACGAACATCGACCTGTTCAACCCGGTGTACAGCGCCGTGCCGATCCCGGCGCCGACCTCGCTGTTCGACTTCACCAACCAGCGGCTCAAGCAGACCGGCGTCTACCTGCAGGATCAGGCGCATATCGGCAATCTGATCCTGACGCTGTCGGGGCGCCACGACTGGATGACGATCAACAATTATGCGACCGGCGCAGCCTTTCCCGAAGTGAAGGAAAAGAAGTTCACCTGGCGCGCGGGGGCGACATATCTGACCGACAGCGGCATCGCGCCGTACATCAGCTATGCGACCTCGTTCCAGCCGCTCGTCGGGCAGACCTTCGGCGGGGACGCCTTCGACCCGAGCGAGGGCAAGCAGATCGAGGCGGGGGTCAAGTTCGATGGTCGCAACATGGGCGACGATTTCAGGATCTTCGCGACGGGCGCGATCTATCGCATCGTGCAGAGCAATGTGCTGACGCAGGACACGGTCAACCCGGGCTTTTCGGTCCAGACGGGCGAAGTCACCTCGAAGGGTCTCGAACTCGAGGTCGTGGCGCGCATTCGCCAGCAGCTGTCGGTCAACGCGTCCTACACCTATCTCGACGCGAAGGTCAGCGAGAGCAACAATCCCGCCGAGGTCGGCGCGCGCCTCGCCGCGCAGCCGCGGCACAAGGCCTCGCTGTTCGTCGACTATACGCACGGCAGCGGCGCGGGCGGCGGGATCGGCGTGCGCCACCTCAGCAGCAGCAACGGCGTCGTCGCACTACCGGGTGCGACGGTCACGACGCCGGGCGGGATCGTCATCCCGGCGACCTTCACCAGCCCCGCGGTGACGCTGTTCGACGCGACGCTGCACTATGACCTTCCGGGCTGGCGCTTTGCGGTCAACGCCAGCAATCTGTTCGACAAGCGTTACGCGGGGCGCTGCACCGGCCTTGCCGGCTGCTTCTTCGCCGAAGGGCGGCAGATCATTGCGACGGTGACCAAGCGCTTCTGACCCCCGCGTCCACAGGGGGCTTTCGAGGGCTGCGGGGCATGGCTCCGCGGCCCTTTTCGCTTTAGCGGCGCCGCGCCGTCATCGCCCGGCCGACCGCGAGCACCGGGATGGCGAGCGCCGCCCACGCCGCGGCGTCGCGCCAGCCGTCGCCGGTGAGCGCGACCACCAGCCCCGCCACGCTGATGAGGGCGAGCAGCAGCGGGACGGCGAAAATGCGGCGCAGGCTTTGCGGCCTTTTCATTCGGCGGGAACCACAGTGCCGCCGCTCTCGACCTCGCGCACCAGCGCGTCGGTGCCGGCGCGGCGCTTGCCGAGCCACAGATAAAGCCCCGAGCCGAGGACGATGATCGTGAACAGCGTGAGGATCGCCCAGAGCAGCTTGAGCGGTAGCCCGCCATAGTCGCCGAAGTGGAGCGGCTGCGACACGAACAGCGCCTGCGCGTACCAGGGCATCGCGCGCGCGTCGGTGAATTCGCCGGTCTCGGCATCGACGAGCGCGGGGGTGAGCAGCCGCTCGGTGAGCGGCGTCGCGCCCTGAAAGAAGATCGCGACATGGTGCTTGCTGCTGAAATCGCCGCCGGGGAAAGCGATGAACTGCGGGTTGTTGCCCGGCACGGCCTTGCGCGCCGCCGCCATCGCCCGGTCGATCGAGCCGTAGCGTTCGGGTGGCACCGCGCCCTTGCCGTCATACGCACGCACCATGTCGGCGAGTTCGGTCGTCTGCCACTGCGCGAAAATCGGGGTCGCGAGCGCGTTGATCGCGCCGGTTGCGCCGACGACGGTCATCCACGCGAGTGCGGTGATGCCGAGCAGATTGTGATAGTCGAGCCATTTGAGGCGGGTGCTCCGTGCCGTGCGGAGCGTCCCGAAGTCGAGCTTGCGCATGAAGGGGGCATAGAGCACGACCCCCGTGACGATCGCGGCGACGAAGAGCAATCCCATCAGCCCGAGAAACAGCATGCCGGGCAGGCCGAGGAACATGTCGGTGTGGAGCTGGAGGATGAAATGCATCCCCCCGCTCTCGTCGACCGCCCCCGTCGCGCGGCCGGTCGAACGGTCCCAGAGCTGGATCGTCATCGCGGTATCGGGTGAATCGGGGGCCGGCGCGGTGGTGATCGTCATCGACGGATTGTCGTTGTCGAACGCCATGAACACGGGCACCTCGCCGGGGCGCGCGGCGAGCGCCTTGGCGAGCATTTCGTCGAGCGGGCGGAGGCCCGGCGCTTCGCCCGACGATCCGGTGCCGGGCAGGCCATAGCGCGGCGCGGTTTCGGTCAGCGCGTCGATTTCGTCGTGAAAGATCAGCGGCAGCCCGGTGAGGCACAGCATCAGCAGGAAGGCGGTGCAGAGGATGCTCGTCCATTTGTGGACGAGGAACCATGCCCGGATGGTCGATCGTTGCATAAACTGGCGAGCCGCGGTTATTGCGAGAAATTCTCAAATAGCCCTATGGCTTGCCCCCGGCTTTGACAACCGGATTCGCGCCGCGGACCGCATCGTTCGGGCCAGTCATGCCAGCGTTCGGGCCATCTCCACCGACGCGCCGATTCACTTTCCTTTCACCATACGGCGCGTATAATGGCGATAGAGGGGCCGCTCGCAACGCTGGAGCTCCTATGCCCTCAAGCCGCGAGATGCAGCGATTGCGCGCCGAACATGCGGCGCTGGTCACATTGTCACGGATCATCCTCGACATGGTTCATGCGCCCGGCCCTCCGCGCCCGACCGAGCTGGCGTCGGCGCGCGGCCTGCTTCGCGACACGCTGGTGCGGCATCTGAAATGCGAGGACTGGGCGCTCTACCCCCGGCTGAACGCGACGGGCGACCCCGAACTGATGCGGATAACGCGCGAGTTCGAGCTGGAAATGGGCGATCTTGCGGCGGATTTCGTCGCCTATGACGACAAATGGACGAGCGAGCGGGTCGCGGCCGCATGGCCGGACTTTTGCCGCGAGACAAGGGCGGTCTTCGATCTCCTCGCGGTGCGGATCGAGCGCGAGGAACGCGAACTCTATCCGCTTGCCGACAAGCTGTACGGGGCCGCGCCGGCGATCGACGCCCCGGTCAGGGACGGATCGACAATTTCCAGCTGAGCGCGACGCGCCAGTCCTGATCATATCCGGGCACCGGCTGTTTCCATGCGTCGGCCAGTTCGAGGCCGATGGTGGCGTTCTCGGCATAGGACAGCCGCACCCCGCCGCCCCAGCTGCCCAGCCGGAAATCGGTGCGCGCAATCGCGGTGCGCGCGAGTAGGGTGACGTCGGCATAGTCGACGAAGCTGTAGATTTCGCTCTTCGCCAGCTTGCCGCTGCGCAGCGGACGCCACGCCAGTTCGCCGAAACCTGCAAATCCCCGGTCGCCATTGACCAGCCCGTCGGCGAAGGCGCGGCCGAAGGTCGCGCCGCCGACGCTGAAGCGCTGCGCCGCGGGCAGCCGGTCGCGCGTCCAGCGGCCGGTCGCGGCGGCGCGGACGACGGCGACCTTGCCGATCGCCTGGTTCGCCTCGACGCTCGCGTCGGCATAAGCGAAGCCGACCTCGCCGACGCCGGGATCGACACGCGCGCCGCCGAAATCGAGCCCCTTTGCGCCGCCGATGCGTGCGGCGGCGACGGTGCGATCCTCGCTCAGCCGGAAGGCGACGCTGCCGCTTGCCGTCCACGTCTTCTCGGCGGCGATCGTCGAGCCGAAGAGCGCATTCTTCGAATCGAGATAGTCGAGCCGCGCCGCGGCGACGAGGTTGCGCCGCGATGCGCGGATCAGCGGATGGGTGACGCCGACCCCCGCGCTCCATGCCTCGCCGTCGATCGCCAGCCCCCTGGGGCGGGTGCGCAGCGCGGCGCCCGACAATTCGGCGCGCGTGCCGCCGGCGCCGAGCGGGGTCGAATGGCTCGCCGCGAGATAGAGCAAGGATTTGAAGTTGAGCGCCGCGGCGCCCGAGAGGCGTGTTTCGTCGCCGCTGCGCAGCAGGCTGGTGCCGCGCGCGTTCGCCTCGACGATGCCGTCATTGACGAACTGGCTGGTGCGCGTCGTGAAGCCGAGGCCGAGCGTCGGTTTCTTCGCATCGACCGCGAGGTCGAGCGCGACCGCGCCCTGCTCGCTGCCGAGCGCGAGCGACGGCGTGACGGTGACCCCCGGGATGTCGGCGATATTGCCGAGCACGCGTTCGAAGCGCGCGCGCGGGAGCGGGCGCCGGCCGGTGAGGCTCGCCGCCATTTTCCCGACAAGCGGCGCGGGACCGCTTTCGCGCTCGCCGCTCAGCGTCACCGACCCGACATGGCCCTCGGCCGAGGCGACGGTGACGACGCCGCCCGACAGATCCTGTTCGGGGATCACAAGGGTGAAGAGGGCAACGCTCGAGCGGTTGTAGGCGCGCGTCATCGCGGCGGCGAGCTTCGCGAGATTGTCCGCCGAGGCGGGCCTGCCGACGAAACGCTGCGCGGCGCGGCCGACGTTCGCGGGCACCCCCGCACCGACGAAGCGGATTTCGCGGATCGTGACGTCGGGCCGAGCACCGAGTTCGACCTTGCCGAGCGAAAGCGGCCTGGTCTCGGGATCGGGCAGCGGATCGCGGCTGCGGTCGGGGGCGAGGGGCGGGCGGCCGTCGAGCGGCGTTGCGGCGGGTTGGGCGGTCCATGCCGCGGCGGGGAGGAGCAGGGCTCCGGCCGCCGCCGCGGCACAGGCGTTGCGCAGATGGCGCACAGGCTGCGGCTTCAGTCGCCGCGTTTCGGTTTCACGCCGCCGAGGACGCCCCCGACGGTGCCGGTCACCCCGGTGACGAGACCGGTGACGGGATCGACCGCCGTACCGCCGCCGGGCGTGCCGCCGGTCACTCCGCCGACTTGCGCGAGCGCGCCGGTCGCCGTGGTGACGACGTTGCCGACGAGCGCGACCGGGTTTGCGGCGGGGCTGCCGCCGGGCGTGCCGCCCGTCAGCCCGCCGGTCGCGCCGCCGAGCAGATTGCCGCCGGTGCCCGGCTGGAGCGTGACGAGCTGGCCGCCCGATCCGACCCCGACGGTCAACAGATTGCCGTTCTGCTGTCCGGGCGACAGGATGCTCGCGCCGATCAGCGGAGAGGCGCCGGGACTGCCGATCGCGGTCGCCTTGCCGATCGTCGCGGTGACGAGCTGCCCGGGGGCGGCGGTGAGGCCGTCGACCAGATATTGCTGGCCATTGCCGGTCTGGACGAGCGCGACGCCGGTGCTCTTGACGACGCCGACGACAGTGCCGACCAGATTGGCGTTGCCGGGCACCTTGCTGTCGACCGTGCTTGCGAGCAGCAAACCCCGGTCGGCGATCACATTGACGAGGCCGCCCGTCTTGACGAGCACCCCGCCGATCACCGGATTGACGCTGGCGGGATCGCCCGTGTTGGCGAGCAATCCGGTGCCGGCGACGCCGCCGGGGCCAACGAGGCCGCCGACCGCGAGCGCGCCCGCGCTGCCCAGACCAAGGCCGCTGCCGGCGGGACCGGCCGGCCCCGCGGGCCCCGCGGGTCCCGCTGCGCCGGTGGCGCCGGTCGCGCCGGCCGGACCCGCCGGACCCGGGGCGCCCGCCGGGCCGACGGCACCGCCGCTGCCGACGCTGCCGACACGGTAACTGCCCGACGATTCGCAGGCCGCGAGCGCGAAGCACGCCGGGATGAGAATGAGATGGGCGGGGCGAAATTCGAGACAGGACAAAGGCATGAGACATCCCCTTCATACATGGTCTGGTCCCTAAGCCCGATATCCCCACGCAGGTAATAAGTTCCCTGACGCATGAAATTGGATCGGAATAATATAGAGGCGTAAACCAATAACCTTGCCAAAAACTAAATATTATATGGCAAACTCCCATTTCCAGTTAACTATAATATATATTATCATCCTGTTTTAATGTAACACAAGCAATGAGGAAAACTGTTTCTGTTTGGCACATGTTTCCGCTTTGAGCAAAAATCCGCAGGGTTCCCGGTTCGCCGCAATGGGCAGCGGGGACGCCGGCGCCGCCTTTCCATTGACGATGGCGGCGTGGTCCAGCTAGGGCCGCGCCATCATTTTTGGCATTTTCTGGGAATCAAGTTCATGACCGATACGCCGCCCGACCATATGTCGACCAATCCGCGCTCGCCCCATTTCGACATGGAGGTGCTGCAGCGCGGCATCGGAATCCGCTTCAAGGGCAAGGAGCGCACCGACGTCGAGGAATATTCGATTTCGGAAGGCTGGATCCGCGTCGCCGCGGGCAAGTCGAAGGACCGTTTCGGCCAGCCGATGACGATCAAGCTGACGGGCGAGGTCGAAGCCTGGTTCGAAGATACGGCCGGCGAAGGCGACAAGAGCGAAGCACCGAGGGACTGACGCTTCGTCGCCCCTTCCGCCGGCGGGAGGGGCTATTCCAGCCCGGCCATCTTGCGGAGCTGCGCGCGCACCAGCCGGCCGGACTCGGTGATATCCTCTTCGCACCATCCGCCGTCGGCGCGGGTTCCGGGGCGGAAAATTGCGCTTTTCTCGTCCTTGTCGGCGATCGACCAGTTGGCATGGCTGATCCCGCGCGCTTCCATCCAGTCCCACCAGATCCGGGATTCTTCGGCATCGACGCGCACGTCGCCGCTCGCCTCTGTCGTCCCATATTCGGTGACGAACAGTGCGATGCCGCGATCGAGCGCGGCTTGCGCCTTGTCGCGGTACGGCTGCTTGTGGCTCGCGGCATAGAAGTGGAGCGTATAGGCGAGGTTGGTGCCCGCCACCGGGTCGGCGGCCGCCTCGTCGACATCCTGACTCCAGCTGCGCGTACCCAATATGACGAGATTGTCGGGATCGTGCGCGCGGATCGCGGCGACCACCCGCTGGTGGTACGGTTTCAGGACCGTGGCCCAGCCATGTTCGGGGAGCGGCTCATTCCACGTTTCGTAGATGATGTTCGGCCGGTCGCCGTATCTGGCCGCCAGCGCGCCGAACCAGGTTGCCGCTTCGTCCGGATGCGGGTGATGCGCGTGCCAGTCGACAATGACATAGAGGCCGAGCCGCGTCGCCGCGTCGATCACGCGCTCGATCTTGGCGGTCTCGGCCCCGGGATTTTCGAGATAGCCGCCGTGCTCGACCGCGAGCGCGGCGCGGACGACGGTGATGCCCCAGTCGTCGCGCAGCCGGCGCAGCGTCGCCTCGTTATAATAGCGCGGGATCCACTGGCTCCAGAACAGGCTCATGCCGCGCAGCGTCACCGGCTGGCCGCGGGCATCGAGGATGCGCGTGCCCTCGATACGGAGTTGGCCGTGGCGCTCGACCGGGGTTTCGGCGGCCGCCGGCGCGATCGAAGCGAGAAGGAGCGAAAGGGCCAGGAGGAGCCGCTTTGCGAATGTCATCAGAACCTCCCCGGACGGTCAGTTCATCAAGGCATATCGCCGCCTCGCCACAGGGCAAGACCATTGGTCAGGAATAGGTATGATATTGGTCTGTTCGGCGCGCGGGCGCCGGTCGCTTACTGGCCGAGCGAGGCGGCGACGGTTTCGAGACCGTTGCCGGGTTTCCAGTCGTTCTGTGCCCAGACGGGAGCCTTGAAGCTCGGCGCCTTGTTCGGTGCGTCCGGCGCGCCCGCCGCGCCGTCGCCGTAGATGAAGCCCTGTACCGGGTTGGCGCGGAGGCCGAGGTCGCCGATCGGCGCGTACCAGACGCGGACCGTGCTCCAGTCGCCATCCGAGCTGACGTCGACGACGCGGACGTTACGCTCGATCTGGCCGCGGCGGCCGTTGATCGGCGACCAGTTGGCATGGTCGATCAGGATTTCGCGGTCGCTGACGATTTTCTTGACGACGGCGACATGGCCGAGCGGCATGCCGCGCGTGCCGGCAAAGGCCATCACCGCGCCCAGGCGGGGTTCGTCGCCGCGCTGATAGGTGCCGGCGGCCTGCGACCACCAGGTCTTGGCATTGCCGCGAATTTCGACGCCCGATTCGGCGCGGGCAAAGGGGACGCACTGGAGGTAGCCCTGCGCTGCGGCGGGGGCGCTGGCAAGCATGCCGGTGATCATCATCACAGACGCGATGGCGGCTGCCAGGCAACGACGATAGAGCATGAAATGCGACCCCCGATGGCTTGTCTTCAAGCGTTGGAGCGTCTTTGCTATGCCTTCGGCCGCCCACCAACCGTATAGCGACGAGTTGCGCCGCTGGTGCGATGGATGGGGGAACCTTTTGTTAAGCGGTTCAATTCGTCGTGCGGCGGTTTCACCTTGTCGCCGTCAGGCGGCGACGGTCGTCACATCGCCGGGGCGGCGGAACAGGGTGAGCACGTCGCTCGCCGGCATCGGGCGCCCGTAATAATAGCCCTGGATATTGCTGCAGCCGAAGCTGCGCAGCGTTTCGACCTCGAGTTCGGTCTCGGCGCCCTCGGCGGTCGTCGACATGCCGAGGCTGTCGGCGAGCGCGACGACCGCGCGGATGATCGCGATCGATTCGATGCTGCCCTTCGCGGCGCCGACGACGAAGCTGCGGTCGACCTTGATCGTCGAGAATTGCGTCTTGCGCAGATAGCCGAGCGACGAATAGCCGGTACCGAAATCGTCGAGCGACAGGCGGATGCCGAGCCCGATCAGCTGATCGAGAAGCTGCGCCGCGCCGCCGCCGTCGCGCAGGAACACGCTTTCGGTGACTTCGATCTCGAGCCGCTGCGGCGGGAGGCCGCTCTGTGCCAGCGCCGAGACGACGACCGAGGCGAAGCTGGGATCGGTGAGCTGGTCGGCGGAGACGTTGATCGCGACCTTCAGGTTCGACGGCCACTTCATCGCTTCGTGGCACGCGGTGCGCAGCACCCATTCGCCGATCGGCGAGATCAGGCGCGCGTCCTCGGCGAGCGGGATGAAGCGGCCGGGCGAAACATTGCCGAGCTTCTGGTTGTGCCAGCGGATCAGCGCCTCGAAACCGTTCAGCGTGCCGTCGGTCGCGGTGACCACCGGCTGGTAATAAAGCTCGAACTCGCCGCGCTCGAGCGCCCCGCGCAGTTCCTGTTCCATCACGCGCCGCTCCTCGGCCTGCGCGTGCAGCGAGGCGACATAGGCGGCGACGACGTTGCCGCCGCGATCCTTCGATTTGTAGAGCGCGAGGTCGGCGTTGCGGGTCAGCGTTTCGACCGTCGCGCCGTCCTGCGGCCCGATCGCGAAGCCGATGCTGGCGCCGACGAACAGCTGGTGATTGTCGACCACATAGGGGCGGCTGATCGTCGTGATCAGCCGCTTGGCGAGCTCTTCGGCGGCGTCGGCCGACGGCACATTGTGCAACACGACGGCAAATTCGTCGCCGCCGAGCCGGCCGCACGTCATGCCGCGTTCCATCAGATCCTTGAGCCGCGCCGCGACCTGCGCGAGCAATTTGTCGCCCACCGGGTGGCCGAGCGTATCGTTGACCGCCTTGAACCGGTCGAGGTCGATCATCAGCAGCGCGCAGCGCGACTTGGCCTCGAGCGCATGCGCCAGCGCGCGGGCGAGGTCTTCGTTCAGGCTGAGGCGGTTGGGCAGGCCGGTCAGATTGTCGAAACGCGCCATCTTGGCGATCTGCTCGGCGGTCGCGCGCTGTTCGGTGACGTCCGATCCGACGCCGCGGAAGCCAAGGAACTTGCCCGCTTCGTCGAGGCGCGGCGACGCCGACAATTCCCACCAGCGCGGCATGCCGCCGATCGTGACGGGCACGATCAGGTTCGAAAAGCTTTCGCGCCGCTTCATCCGTTCGGCCATGTCGTGCAGGCTTTTGGGGAACAGGCCGGTTTCCCAGGCGTCGCCTGACAGCGCCTGCAGCAGCGGCAGGCCCTCGATCGCCTCGGCGGTGCCGCCAAGCGCATAGGCGAGGCGCGGCGAGACGTGGACGAGGCGGCGGCTGTTGTCGGTCTGCCACAGCCAGTCGGCCGAGGTTTCCTCGAACTCGCGCAGCAGCAGGCTGACCGTTTCGGTCTTTTCGTGGAGCACCTCTTCGGCGCGGCGAAAGCGGATGTGGCTTTGCGCAAAGCGGACGCAGAAGGCGCAGAGCAGCAGCCCCGCGACCAGCGCGACCGCCGCGAGCTGCGGCGCGCCCGCGCCGACCAGCGCAATCGCCGCCGACAGGGTGACGGGGCCGATGAACAGCGCGCACGCCATCGGCACGCTGTGCGCGACGATGGCCAGCGTCACCATCATCAGCACCGCGATGGTCCACATCGACAGCACATGGTCGAGCGCCGGGCTGGGCCCCTGCAACCAGAATGGGCTGCCCCAGAGCAGCGCCGAATAGAGCGCGTGGCGGCAGCACAGCCGATAATCGGCGACCCCCGAAAATTTGAGATCGCCGAGCGGCAGGCCGCGGAACTTGCTGTACGACCAGAGGCAGAACAGCAATGCGGCGCCGAGCCAGGCGCCGGCGACGGGCAGCGGCACGCTGTGGATCATCGTGAAGGCGGCGACGATCGCCATGCCGATACCCATCAACAGGCGCAGCGACCCGCGGCCGCGGAGCGGCGCGAGCTGGAGCTGGCGGAGATTGCCGATATCTTCATCGCGCGCCCCCAACCCCAACAGGGTCCGCGCAGGAATGGCTTCGGCGGCAATCGGGTCGGTCAGCAGACTTTTCACGCGCCCTGTTTAGCGTGCGGGGGTTACCCGAAGGTAACTAACCGCGCGTCAGGGCACGCTTTTTCGTCTCCCGACGGGGCAGATTTAACCCGCCCCTCCAGGGGGTTGTCAGGCGGCCATCGCGAAGGGCTGGATTTCCCCGGCCAGATATTGCGCGCGCGCCTTCGACCGGCTGAGCTTGCCCGAACTGGTCCGCGGCAGGGTGCGCGGCGGGATCAGTTCGATCAGGCAATTCATGCCGGTGATTGCGCGGACGCGGTCGCGAATCGTCTCGCGCAGCGCGAGGCGCTCGGCCTCGTCGCTGGTGCGGCACTGGACGAGAACCGCGGGGGTTTCCTCGCCGCCCGGCGCGGTGATCGCAAAGGCCGCGATGTCGCCCGATTTGAAGCCCGGCAATTGCTCGACCGCCCACTCGATATCCTGCGGCCAGTGATTCTTGCCGTTGATGATGATCATGTCCTTGGCGCGGCCGACGATATAGATGTAACCGTCTGACAAATAACCCATATCTCCGGTGTCGAGCCAACCGTCCCTCATGCAGGCCGCGGTCGATTCGGGGTCACGGAAATAGCCGGTCATCAGCGACGGGCCGGTGCACCACACCTTGCCGACGGTCTGGTCGGGCAGCGCGTTGCCCGCTTCGTCGCGGACCTCGATCACCATGTCGCGCGCGGCGCGGCCGCAGTTGACGATCGCGCGGTAGCGCGTCGGCCGGCCCGAATCGTTCGCGGCGCCCGACAGTTCGGTTTCCTCGACCAGTTCGACGACGATGCCTTCGCCCGGGGGCATGATGCTGACCGCCAGCGTCGCTTCGGCAAGGCCGTAGCTCGGCAGGAAGGCGCTCGCCTTGAAGCCGGCGTCGGCAAAGGCGTCGACGAAGCTCTGCATGACGTCGGGGCGGATCATGTCGGCGCCATTGCCCGCGACGCGCCAGCGCGACAGGTCGAAACGGTCGGCGACATGCGTCTGGCTCGACACGCGGCGCGCGCAGATGTCGTAGCCGAAGGTCGGCGAATAGCTGAGTGTCGTGCCCTCGTTGCGGCTGATCAGGTCGAGCCACGCGAGCGGGCGGCGCGCGAAATCCTCGGTCTTGAGATAATCGACCGACACCTGGTTGGCGACGGGCGAGAGCAGGCAGCCGACGAGGCCCATGTCATGATACCAGGGCAGCCACGAAATGCAGCGGTCGCTGTCGCGCACTTCCATGCCATGGCTGTGCGCCGCGAGATTGTTGAGCAGCGCGGCGTGGGTGACCGCGACGCCATGCGGGAAGCGCGTCGAGCCGCTGCTGTACTGGAGGTAGCAGGTCTCGTCCGACTTTTGCTCGGGAAGCGCGGTAACCGGCGCCGGCTTCTTTTCGAACGCGCTCCAGTCGACGGGCGTCACGCCCTCCTTTTCGGCCGCTTCGATCGCCATCGCGGCGATTTCGGGCGGGAAGAAGAGCATCGTGGGATCGCAGCTCGAAAGCTGGACGACGAGCTGGCCGACATAGGAGTCGCGGCCGCCGAAGCTCGTCGGCAGCGGCAGCGGCACCGGCCAGGCGCCCGCGTAGATGGTGCCGAAGAAGAGCGCGGCGAATTCGGCGCCCGTTTCGGCGATCAGCGCGATGCGGTCGCCCGGCTTCACCCCGGCGGCGATCAGGCGATAGGCGGCCCGAAGCGCGTCGGCCTTGAGCTCGCTGTACGGATAGGGGCGCACGAGCTTCCCGCGCGGATCGTGGAAATTGAGCCCGCGCGTACCGTTCGCGGCATAGTCGAGCGCTTCGCCGACGGTGGCGAAATCGGAAAAACGGCGCGGCTGCGCGCAGAGCGTCGGGGTCGACGTCAGCGCGTCGGCCTGCGTTTCGATGATCTGGGTCATAGGGGGTGCGACATCCCGTGAAACGGGCCGCGCGGCAACAAGCATGTCATCTTTTGAAGCCATAGTACCGTGCGCGAGCCCTGTGTTGTTAGAACAATCGCCCATTTCCGGGCGTTATGGCCCGATATGGCGGTGTTGATCGTTCTCAATCAGGCCCGACTGTGGCACAAACATGGCACATGCCCAAGCATCGTGCTCCGTCCGACCGTATCAGAAAGCCGCTCGGCGCGGCGAAGCTCGACGAGCTGGCGCTTGCCTATGTCGCGCGATTCGCGACGAGCCGCGCCAAGCTGACGCGCTATCTGTCCAGAAAAGTCCGCGAATCCGGATGGATAGACGACATTGACGCCATGACGGCGTGCGAGGCGGTCGCCGACCGGATGGAGCAATTGCGCTATCTCGACGACCGCCAATATGCGGCGATGCGCGCGGGGGCGATGACGCGGCGCGGGCTGGGCGTGCGGCGCGTGAAGGCGCAGCTCTATGTCGACGGCATCGCCGCCGAAGACAGCGGCGAAGCGATCGAGGCGGCCGAGGCGGCGGCGATGGCGGCGGCGGTGGGATTCGCGCGGCGGCGGCGGTTCGGGCCTTTTGCCGTCGGAGCGATCGACGATCCGAAGCAGCGTGAGCGGCAAATCGCCGCCTTTTTGCGCGCGGGGCACAGCATGACGATCGCGCGACGCATCCTCGCCGTCCCGCCGGGGAACGAAGCGGGGCTGGCGGCGCTGGACGAGGATGCGGGGCTCGATTAGGTCCGGCAAACTCACCGGATAAGGATTTGCCGATGCGCGCCATTTTTACCGCCTTTGCGTTGTCGCTTGCCCTGCCGATGGCAGCATGCAGCAGCGACGCAAGCGAGGAAGCGAGCGCCGCGACGATCCCGGTGACGATCGCCGCGGCGGGCAAGGCGCATGTCTTCAACGTCGAAGTCGCGCGCACTGACGAGGAGCAGGATCGCGGGCTGATGTTCCGCACCAGCCTGCCCGCGGACGGCGGCATGATCTTTCCGTTCAGGAAGCCGCGGATCGGCAGTTTCTGGATGAAGAACACGCTGATTCCGCTCGATATGATTTTCATTCGCGCCGATGGCAGCATCGATCGGATCGCCGAAAACACCATCCCCGAATCGCTCGAGCCCGTGGTGAGCGGCGGCGAGGTTTCGGCGGTGCTCGAGCTCGCCGGCGGCACCGCCGCGCGGCTCGGCATCGACGAGACGGCGAAGGTGACGTGGAAAGATTAGGCGAAATTTTCGCGTTCCCCTCTTCCGTTCGCCCTGAGCCTGTCGAAGGGTCGTTCTTTTCTTCGAGCGGTGAGAGGAAGAACGGTCCTTCGACAAGCTCAGGACAAACGGAAAAAGGGCGGGGAATCTGGATATCCCTGCCGTTTGCGGCTTGCGTACTGCGACGCCTTGCCTGTAAACGCCACGCCATGAGCATCTTGGGCAAGATTTTCACCTGGTGGGACGGTGCGACCGTCGGCACGCTGCTGAACAGCTGGAGCACCGGCACGAAGGTGGGCGAGGACAGCCTCGGCAACCGCTATTTCCGTGCGAAAAAGGGCGGCCGCCGCTGGGTGCTGTATAATGGATCGAACGACGCGAGCCGCGTGCCGCCCGAATGGCACGGCTGGCTGCACGGCACCTTCGACGAGCTGCCGAACGATGCCCTTCCCGCGCCGCGCGCGTGGGAGAAGGAAGCGACCGCGAACCTGACCGGCAGCACGGACGCCTATCGCCCCGCCGGTGCGCTGGAGCGCGGCGGCCGCCGCGCCGCCGCGACCGGCGACTATGAGGCCTGGCGGCCCGGCGCCGAGTGAGCGCCGCGGTGCCCAGGTTGACCGCGACGCTGGGGCTTGCGGCGATCGCCGCCGTCTCGCTCGGCGCCTGCGACCGGACACCCGGGACCAAGACGGGCGGGGCTGACAAGGCGCCGCAGATCGCCAAGTCCGAACGCGTGCCGCAGGAAGTCGGCGGCATCGAGGGCGCGACCCCGATGGCCGAGCGCGTCGCCGTCGTCGGCCTGCTCAACAAGCGCAACGGCCTTGTCCGCGAACTCGAGATGAAGCCCGGCGATACGGCGCGCGTCGGCCGCGCGATCGTGCGACTGCGCGCGTGCGAGCAGACCGCGCCGTGGGAAGATCCGCCCGAGACGGGCGCCTTCGTCCAGCTGACCGTGCAGGACCAGCGCGACGACAAATGGTATCGCGTCTTTTCGGGCTGGATTTTCCGCGAGCGGCCCGACCGCAACGTGATCCAGCACCCGATCTATGACGTCTTCGTCAAAAGCTGTGCGATGACATATCCGGGCGGCGAACCCGTCGCGCGTTCGGCGCCGAAATCGGGCGCGGTCGCCGCGCCCAAAGCATCGAGCGCGCCCCAGTCGCCCGCGACGAACGGCGGCGAGGGGACGGCGACGCCCGTGGCGCCGCCCGTCGTCCCGGCACCGGCACCCAAGACCGCGCCGCCGTCACCCCCCGCCAACACCGAATAGAGCCGCGCGAGATAGTCGGCCTGGCGGATTTCGATCGCGCCGAGGCTGGCGAGATGCGGGGTGATGAACTGGCAGTCGAGCAGTTTCCAGCCGCCCTGACGTAGCCGCGCGACGAGGTGCGCGAGCGCGACCTTCGACGCGTCGCGCGCGCGGCTGACCATCGATTCGCCGAAAAAGGCGCGGCCGAGCGTGACGCCGTAGAGCCCGCCCGCCAGTTCGCCATCCAGCCAGCATTCGACGCTGTGCGCGTGGCCGAGCTGGAACAGGCGGTCGTAACTCGCCCGGATCACCGGATTGATCCACGTCGTCGGGCGGTCGTCGGCGGGCTCGGCGCACAGCGCCACCATGTCGGCAAAGGCGGTGTCGGTCGTGACGCGGAAACGGTCCGACACGATGACCTTCTTCAGGCTGTGTGACAGGTGAAAGCCGTCCAGCGGCAGGATCGCGCGCAGCCGCGGTTCGACCCAATGGACCGACGGGTCGTTCGCCCCGTCGGCCATCGGGAAAATCCCCTGCGCATAGGCGCTGAGCAGCAGCGCCGGGTCGATGGACTCGAAATGCTTCAGGGCACGGGCTTCACGAATTTGAGCGTCATGCGATCCGATTCGCCGATTGCGACATATTTGGCGCGGTCGGTCTCGCCCTCGGTCAGGTTGGGCGGCAGCGTCCAGACGCCCTTGGGATAATCCTTGGTGTCCTTGGGGTTGGCGTTGATCTCGCTTTCGCCCGCGAGCTTGAAGCCCGCGGCCTCCGCGAAAGCGACGATCGAGCTTTTTTTCATGTAGCCCGACTTTTCTTCCTTCGCGCTGTCGTCATTCTCGTTCAGCCGATGCTCGACGACGCCGAGCGTGCCGCCGGGTTTGAGCATCGCGAAAATCTGCTTGAACGCGTTCGCGGTGTTATCGGTGCCGTCGAAACGCCAGTTGTGGACGTTGCGGAAGGTCAGCACGACGTCGGCGCTGCCGTCGGGAACCTTGGGGTTGGTGCCCGCATGGGGGAATTCGGCGAGCTTGAGGGCGCCATAGACGCCGGTATTCTCCGCCTGCTTCGCCTTGACGCGATTGAGGCCGCGTTCCCACGGCGCCGCGACATAAAGCGTGCCGCCCCCCGCTTTGGTCAGCGGGGCGAGGGTTTCGGTGTACCAGCCGCCGCCGGGCCACAGCTCGACCACCGTGTCGCCGGGCTTCACGCCGAAAAAGGCGAGCGTTTCGGCGGGGTGGCGATATTTGTCGCGCGCGAGATTGGCGGGGGTGCGCGTCGGAGCGGCAACCGCGGCGGCGAGAGCGTCCTTCCCCTTGTGGGCGGTGGGGGCGTCATGGCCGGCGTGCTGCATCGCGGCAGCGGGGACGGCGAACAGGGCGGCGGTACTTGCAACCAGTAACAGGACACGCATATGGGCACCTCTCTCCAGGGGGGAAGGCCCCTGTTTGCGAAGGGATGCGCGGCAATGCAAGTGTCCATGCTGGTTGGTATCGGGGCCGCGCTCCTGTTCGGCATTGCCGAGGTCGCCAACTGGCGCCGCAACAACCGGCGCGACGTCGACAAGGTCGGTTTCATGCCCTGGCGCGGGATCGCGCTGGCGTCGGCGATGGTCGCATTGCTGGCGACCGCATTGTGGCTGCATCAATCTTGATTCGCAGCACTCTCGAGCGATTGCAGGGTGCGAACGAGATTCGCATCGGCGGGGTTCAACGCCACGGCGCGCTTATATTGCACCACGGCGCCCGCGATATTGCCCATCACATGATGGGTATAGCCCAGGTTTTCCGCCGCCGCCGCGCTGCCCGGATAGAGCGAGACGATCAGCTCGAACACCGCGAGCGCTTCGCGCGGCTGGGCGGTCCGAAGCAGCCGATATCCCCAGTCGCTCATCTCCCTTTGCGGAAAGGCGATGGCGGGATCGGCCCGGCGTAGCTCGGCGGCAATCGCCGCGGCCTTGTCGAAGCCGCGCGCCTGAAGCGCTGCCCGCAGCCGCGTCGGCCCCGGCAGCACAAATCCCGGAATATAATTTGCGGCGACCTGGTCGAGAAGCTGCTCGGGCGATGCGCCGCGCAAATTGGTGAGGATGATCACCGCAACCCCGTCATCGGGGTAGATGGCGAAGGCGCCGCGGTCGCCGCCCGTTTGGCCGACCCAATGATTGACCGCGCGATTGTCGCTCGCCCACCCCAGCGCGCGTTCGGTCCGGGTGCCGTCGGGCAGAACGCCGGTCTCCCACAGCGTCGGCAGCGCGGAGCGCGCGATCAATCGCCCGTCGAGCAGCGCGGCGAACCAGCGCGCCATGTCGCCGGCGGTGCTTTCCATGCCCGCCGCGGTCCGGGTCAGCGGCGCGAAAGCGACGTCGGCACGGACCAGCGTTCCCGGGCTGTCGAGGGTCGGCGCGTCATAACGATAGGATTTCGCCTTGCCCGGCTTCCAATCGTGGATATCGCCGAAGCCGGTTCGCCGCATGCCCGCCGGCGCCCACTGACGCGCCGCGAAAAACTGTCCGAACGGCTGTGCGGCCAAGCGATCGATCATGCGGCCGAGCAGCACATAATTGGTCTGGTTGTAGCGGCTGTCCTGTCCTGGCGCGAAGTCCATGGGCTTGGCGCGGACCGCCGACCAGGCCGCGGCTTCGCTGCCGTCCCCGATCAAGGCGCCGCTGTCGGGGTCGACGATATCGGGCAGTCCGGACATGTGGGTCAAAAGCTGGCGGACGGTCACCGATCGCCATTCGGAAGGCAGGTCGGGGAGGTAGCGGGCGATCGGGGCGGAGAGGTTGAGCCGGCCCGCCGCGACGAGTTGCATCGCGGCAACGCCGGTGAAGGCCTTGGTCATCGAATTGAGCGGAAAGACAGTGCCGGTGGTGACGGGCGCCCGGTTTTCGATATCCGCCACGCCCCACGCGCCTTCGAATATGGTACGGCCGTCCTTGACGACCGCGACCTGGAGGCCGGGAATCCGGCGCAGGCGCATTTCGGCGGCGAGGAAAGCCGCGGTGGCCTGATTTGCCGCCGCAACCGGTGCCGGCTGAACGCTCGCGGCGCGGGCGTCAGGCGCGCCGGCGGTGGCTGCTACCAGCGCCCATGCAAGCAGGAAAGCGTGCCGCTTCATCCGGCGCATGGTAACGGCGCGGACAAGCGGCATCAAAGCAATTTCAGCCGGCGCGCCAATGCGGACCGCGCCGTGCGATCAGAGGCACGCCTCGAGATAGGGCTGATCGAAACCATATTGGCGCGCTTTTTCCAGCGTATAGGGGCGCAGGCCCATCGCGCGATATTCGCCGACGATCTTGCCGTCCTTGTCCTCGTCGAGATATTCGAATTTGAAGAGTTCCTGGGTGACGATGACGTCGCCTTCCATGCCGATCACCTCGGTGACGTTGGTGACGCGGCGCGACCCGTCGCGCAGGCGCTTGATCTGGACGATCAGATCAACCGAATCGGCGATCTGTTTCGAAATCGCTTCCTTCGGAATCTTGATGTCGCCCATCAACACCATGTTTTCCATACGGCCGAGGCATTCGCGCGGGCTGTTGCTGTGGAGCGTACACATCGAGCCGTCGTGACCCGTGTTCATCGCGGCGAGGAGGTCGAAACACTCCGCGCCGCGGACTTCGCCCATGATGATGCGGTCGGGACGCATACGCAGCGCGTTCTTGACGAGGTCGCCCATGTGGATAGCGCCATTGCCTTCAAGGTTGGCGGGGCGCGTTTCGAGCGGCAGCCAGTGCGGCTGCTGCAGACGGAGTTCGGCGGCGTCCTCGATGGTCAGCACGCGTTCGCCGGGGTCGATCATCTTCGACAGCGCGTTGAGCATCGTCGTCTTGCCCGAACCCGTGCCGCCCGAGATGACGATGTTGAAGCGGCTCGCGCCCGCGATCTTGAGCGCGGTGCACATCTTCTGGCTCATCGCGCCCCATTGGCAGAGCATGTCGAGCGTGATCGGCTTCGCCGAGAATTTACGAATCGAGATCGCGGTGCCGCGCAAGGATAGCGGCGGGACGATTACGTTGACGCGGCTGCCGTCCTTCAGGCGCGCGTCGGCGAGCGGCGTGGTCTGGTCGACGCGGCGGCCGACCATGTTGCAGATGCGCTGCGCGATCTGGAACAGATGCTGTTCGTCGCGGAACTGGATCGGCGCGATGACCAGCTGGCCCTTTTTTTCGATATAAGTCTGGTACGGACCGTTGACCATGATGTCGCTGATGTCGGGGTCCGAGAGCAATTCTTCGAGCGGGCCGAAACCGAGCAGCTCGTCGACGAGCACCTTTTCGAGCGCGAACTGTTCGCGGCGGTTCAAGGTGATGCGCAGCTCGGCGAGCACTTCGAGGATGATCGGGCGGAATTCCTCGGTCAGCTCGTCCTTCGACAGCGTCGCCGCCGCTTCGGGATCGACGCGTTCGAGCAGGCGCGGGAGCACCTGTTCCTTGATCTTGTGGACCGATGCCTCAAACCCTTGCGCCTTTTCGGGCTCGGCCATTTCGGCGGTCGACCGCTGGTTCAGCCGCTCCATCGCCTCTTCTTCGGGAGAGAGGTTCGACGGCATCTGCGGGATGTCCACCGGCGGCGGGGTGTCGATGGAAGGAAATTGCGCGCCGCCGGGTACGCCGGGGCCGCCCTGCATCGGCTTCGCCACGCCAAAGGCGGGGCGGCCAGCGGTTCCGGGTCGGCGTCCGAATGCACTCATTCGTTTTGTCCTGCTTTCCTGTCCTGTCGGGCGTGTCGCAGCCGTGGCCGACGATCCCCCATCCGAAAGGGTGAATAGGCCGGAAACTTTGACATTGTCCTAATGCGCCGGGGCGTTTGTGAAGCGGGCACGAAAAAGCCCGCATCCGAAGGGGATGCGGGCCTTTGAAATCGGCCGATGACGGCGGGGCGATCAGCTGGCGATATGCTCGGCGAGGACGGTCAGCCCGGCCTCGCTGACCTCGGCAAAGCCGCCTTCGACCTCGATCACCTCGGGCGCGGCGCCCTCTTTGGTGTAGATGGTCAGCGGGCCGTTGCGCAGCGTCGCCATGAACGGCGCGTGGCCTTCGAGCACCGAGAAATCGCCCTCGGTCCCCGGCACGGTGACCATATGGACGTCGGCGCTCCGCTCGAGGCGGGCGGGGGTGACGAGTTCGAACTTCAGAGCCATGGGCTTTTCCCTTTAGCCCTCTCCCCTTCAGGGGAGAGGGTTGGGAGAGGGGGAGTCTCGCGTCGGGCGGTGGTCCCCTCTCCAACTCCGGCTAGGCAACCAGTTGCCGAGCCTTCGTATCCTCTCCCCTGAAGGGGAGAGGGCTATGTTACGCGTCTTCGGCGAGCTTCGCGGCCTTGGCGACCGCTTCGTCGATGCCGCCGACCATGTAGAAGGCCGCTTCGGGCAGATGGTCATATTCGCCATCGACCACCGCCTTGAACGACTTCACCGTGTCTTCGATCGCCACGAACTTGCCGGGGATGTTGGTGAAGACTTCGGCGACGTGGAACGGCTGCGACAGGAAGCGCTGGATCTTGCGCGCGCGGGCGACGACGAGCTTATCTTCTTCCGAAAGCTCGTCCATGCCGAGAATCGCGATGATGTCCTGCAGCGACTTGTACTTCTGCAGCGTTTCCTGAACGCGGCGGGCGGTCTCATAATGCTCCTGCCCGACGATCGCGGCGGTCAGCACGCGGCTGGTCGAATCGAGCGGATCGACCGCAGGATAGATGCCGAGTTCCGAAATCGCGCGGTTCAGCGTCGTCGTCGCGTCCAGGTGGGCGAACGAGGTTGCCGGCGCCGGGTCGGTCAAGTCATCCGCGGGAACGTAGATGGCTTGCACCGAGGTGATCGAGCCCTTGTTGGTCGAGGTGATGCGCTCCTGCAGCGCGCCCATGTCGGTCGACAGCGTCGGCTGGTAACCCACGGCCGAGGGAATACGGCCGAGCAGCGCCGACACTTCCGAACCCGCCTGCGTGAAGCGGAAGATGTTGTCGACGAAGAAGAGCACGTCCTGGCCTTCCTGATCGCGGAAATATTCGGCGATCGTCAGGCCCGAAAGCGCGACGCGGGCGCGGGCGCCCGGGGGTTCGTTCATCTGGCCGAACACGAGCGCAACCTTCGAACCCTCGGGGGTCGGGTTGCCGTCCTTGTCCTTGGCGATAACGCCGGCGTCGAGGAATTCGTGATAGAGGTCGTTGCCTTCGCGGGTGCGTTCACCGACGCCTGCGAACACCGACGTACCGCCATGGCCCTTGGCGATGTTGTTGATCAGTTCCTGGATGAGCACGGTCTTGCCGACGCCCGCGCCGCCGAACAGGCCGATCTTGCCGCCCTTTGCATAAGGGGCGATCAGGTCGATGACCTTGATGCCGGTGACGAGGATGCTCGTTTCGGTCGACTGGTCGACGAATTCGGGAGCCTTGGCGTGGATCGGCGCGGTCGCGGTGGCGTTCACCGGGCCGCGTTCGTCGATCGGGTCGCCGATGACGTTGAGGATACGGCCGAGCGTCTGCGGGCCGACGGGCACCGAGATCTGCGCGCCGGTGTCGACGACGGGCTGGCCGCGCGTCAGGCCGTCGGTCGCGTCCATCGCGATCGTGCGGACGGTGTTCTCGCCGAGGTGCTGCGCGACTTCGAGGACAAGGCGGTTGCCGTTGTTGTTGGTTTCGAGCGCGTTCAGAATCGCGGGGAGCTGGCCGGTGAACTGGACGTCGACGACGGCGCCGATGACCTGTGCGATGCGGCCCGTGGCGGTGCCGGTGCTGGCAGCCTTGGGAGCGGCAGCCTTCTTGGGCGCAGCAGCCTTGGGCGCGGCGGCCTTCTTGGCAGGAGCCTTCTTTTCAGCGGGAGCGGTAGCCATTGGTTTCTTCCTTGCTTGGATAGCTTACAGCGCTTCGGCGCCGGCAATGATTTCGATGAGTTCGGTGGTGATCGCCGCCTGACGCGTGCGGTTGTAAACGATGGTCAGCTTGTTGATCAGGTCGCCCGCGTTGCGCGTCGCGTTGTCCATCGCGGTCATCGACGCACCCTGTTCGGACGCGGCATTTTCAAGGAGGCCCTTGAAGATCTGGATCGTGATGTTGCGCGGCAAGAGGTCGGCGAGGATCGCTTCCTCGTCGGGCTCGTACTCGACCGCCGCGCCACTCGATGCCGGAACGTCGACGGGCGCGGGAACGGGGATCAGCTGCTGGCCGGTCGCTTCCTGGAGGAGCGCCGAACGGAACTTCGAATAGAAGAGATGCGCGACGTCGAACGCGCCGGCTTCGTAAAGCTCCATCACCTTTGCCGAGACGTCGTGCGCCTGCTCGAAGCCGATGTCACGGATGCCGGTCGTCTCATATTGCTCGACGATCTGGCCCGCGAACAGGCGCGCGATCACCGGGCGGCCCTTGCGGCCGATCAGGTAGAAGATGACCTTCTTGCCCTGCGCCTGCAGCTCGAGCGCCTTGTCGCGCGCGGCCTTGACGATGTTCGAGTTGAACGCGCCGGCGAGGCCGCGGTCGCTGTTGAGCACGACGAGCAGGTGCGTGTCGCTCTTGCCGGTGCCGGCGAGCAGCTGCGGCGCCGAATCCGACCCGCCGACCTTCGACGCGAGGCTCGCGACGACGCCTTCAAGACGCTCGGCGTAAGGACGCGCGGCTTCGGCGGCGGCCTGCGCCTTGCGGAGCTTGGCGGCGGCGACCATTTTCTTGGCCTTGGTGATCTTCTGGGTCGACTTGACCGAGACGATGCGCCCTTTGAGTTCCTTGAGTGATGCCACTCTACCGGTTCCTCTTCTTCGTCATTCCCGCGAAAGCGGGAACCTAGGGATAGCTTGCGCCGTGTCGCGCTGGGTCCCCGCTTTCGCGGGGATGACGAGGTTCAGTGTTTACGCGAAAATCTTGGCGAAGGCGTCGAGCGCCGCGACCAGACCCTTCTTGGCGTCGTCGCCAAGATCCTTGGTGTCGCGGATCGTCTTCAGCACCCCGGCGTGGTCGCTGCGCAGATAGGCGAGCATCGCCTGTTCGTAGCGCGACACGTCGGTCGTCGCGACCGTGTCGAGATAGCCGTTGGTGCCGGCGAAGATCGACGCGGTCTGCTCTTCGAACGGCATCGGCTGGAACTGCGGCTGCTTCAGCAGCTGCGTCAGGCGCGAACCGCGGTTGAGCAGCTTCTGCGTCGACGCGTCGAGGTCCGAACCGAACTGCGCGAAGGCTTCCATTTCGCGATACTGCGCGAGCTCGAGCTTGATCGAGCCCGACACCTTCTTCATCGCCTTGGTCTGCGCGGCCGAGCCGACGCGCGACACCGACAGACCCACGTTGATCGCGGGGCGGATACCGGCGTTGAACAGGTTGGTTTCGAGGAAGATCTGGCCGTCGGTGATCGAAATCACGTTGGTCGGGATGTACGCCGAGACGTCGCCCGCCTGCGTTTCGATGATCGGCAGCGCGGTGAGCGAACCGGCGCCATTGTCGCTGTTCATCTTCGCGGCGCGCTCGAGCAGGCGGCTGTGGAGATAGAAGACGTCGCCGGGGTAAGCTTCGCGGCCCGGCGGGCGGCGAAGCAGCAGCGACATCTGGCGGTAGGCGACGGCCTGCTTCGACAGATCGTCATACACGATCACGGCGTGCATGCCGTTGTCGCGGAAGAACTCGCCCATGGTGCAGCCGGTGTAGGGTGCGAGGAACTGCAGCGGAGCGGGTTCCGACGCGGTCGCGGCGACGACGATCGAATATTCCATCGCGCCATTTTCTTCGAGCTGGCGGACGATCTGCGCGACGGTCGAACGCTTCTGGCCGACGGCGACGTAGATGCAATAGAGCTTCTTCGATTCGTCGGTGCCGGCGTTCGCCTGCTTCTGGTTGATGAAGGTGTCGATCGCGACGGCGGTCTTGCCGGTCTGACGGTCACCGATGATCAGTTCGCGCTGGCCGCGGCCGACGGGGACGAGGGCGTCGAGCGCCTTGAGGCCGGTCTGGACGGGTTCGTGAACCGAGGTGCGCGGGATGATGCCCGGCGCCTTGACTTCGACGCGCATGCGCTTGTCGGCCTTGATCGGACCCTTGCCGTCGATCGGATTGCCGAGGCCATCGACGACGCGGCCGAGCAGGCCCTTGCCGACGGGGACGTCGACGATGGTGCCGGTGCGCTTGACGGTGTCGCCTTCCTTGATCTCGGCGTCCGAGCCGAAGATCACGATGCCGACATTGTCGGCTTCGAGGTTGAGCGCCATGCCCTGCACGCCGTTGGCGAATTCGACCATTTCACCGGCCTGGACATTGTCGAGGCCGTGGACGCGGGCGATGCCGTCGCCGACCGACAGAACCTTGCCGATTTCGCTGACCGTTGCGTCGGTGCCGAAATTGGCGATCTGGTCCTTGATGACCTTGCTGATTTCAGCGGCGCGGATTTCCATGGTTTAGCCTTTCATCGCCTGTGCGAAGCTATTGAGACGGGTACGGATGCTGCCGTCGATCAGCTGGCTGCCCAGCTGGACGACGAGACCGCCAAGAATGGCGGGGTCGACGGTCGCGGCGACGCTGACGTCGCGCCCGACACGGGATTTAAGGTTCGCGGTCAGCTCTTTCAGCTGCGCCGCCGAAAGCGGGTGCGCGCTGGTGACCTTGGCGGTTACTTCGCCGCGGTGATCGGCGACGATCGCGTCGAACGCGTCGATCATCCTGGGCAGATCGGCGAGACGACGATTCTCGGCGAGCACGCCGAGGAACTTCGCGGTCAGCGAATCGAGCTTCATCGCCTTGGCGACCGCGGCGATGGCATTCGCGGCGTCGGTGCGGGCGACGACGGGGCTGGCGATCAGCGCCGACAGGTCGGCCGATTCGGTCAGGCCGCCCCGAAGCGTCGCAAGGCTCTTGGCCACCGCGTCGATCGCGTTCGATTCGCGCGCCAGATCGAACAAAGCGACTGCATAACGGCCCGCGAGGCCCGCCGTTATGTTGCCCTGAATGCCGCCGGAATTCTCCACGCGTGAAAGTCCTTTGTTGCTATCCCGTGGGGGATGGGTCGCGCGCTTTTACGGGATATTCGACGAATGTCCCCCACGCGAAGTCGCGGCGCGCCTAGCAACGATTTTGCTGCAATGCAAGGCGGGGGTGGGACTAGTTGCAGGCGGATTGCGGAATCGTCTCGGCCAGTTCCTTCCGCATCGTCGAGAGGCGCTCAAGGACCGCTTTGTTCGGCGCTTCGACCGAACCATCGCTGCCGGGCTCGACCGAGCGCCACGCCTTTTCCAGTTGCTTGACTTGCCCAAGGTCGCAGACGCGAGCCTCCTCCGGCGACGCGGTCAGATAACAGGATGACGTACAGGCCCGCTCCCCCAATTCGGGGTAACAATCGTAAAGGCCGGCCAGGGGCGCCGATGGCTCGGCGGAGCCTTCCACTTTCAATCCGGTGGTCGCAGCTTTCAGCGCGGCATCGATTTTGGTGTGGTCGCGACCGGCAAGCTCGCAAAGACAGGATTGCCGGACGAGACCGTCAATCTCGGCAAACCGCGGATCGACCGCTTTGTTTTCGGATTTGATCGGCGGGTTGGTCGATCGGGAATCGGTGCAGCCCGACAACAGAAAAAAGGCGAACGCCCACCCCATGACTGATCGGCCGCGATCTTGCATTCTTGCCCCGCTCTCATAAACCGTCGCCGGCGAACTAGCATGGGAGAGGCTGATGGGCGAGATGATCCGGATGATCATGGACGATGCCGTGGAGATTTCCGTCTATCACGCGCAGCCCGACGGCGAACGCCGCGGCGGACTCGTCCTGATCCAGGAAATCTTCGGCGTCACCGACCATATCCGCGAGATGTGCGACGAGTTTGCGGCCGAGGGCTATGAAGTGCTGTCGCCCGCATTGTTCGACCGCGAGCATCCGGGGTTCGAGAGCGACTATTCGGGGCCGCAGTTCCAGCGCGCGGTCGAACTGGCGCGCGAGCTTCATCCGTTCGAGCAGAGCCTGAAGGATGCGCAGACGTGCATCGACGCGCTCAAGAGCAAAGGCCCCGTCTTCATCGCGGGCTATTGCTATGGCGGCTCGGTCGCCTGGCGGATGGCGCAGATCAGCCCCGACCTCGCGGCATCCTCGGCCTATTACGGCAGCCTGGTGCCGACGATGTTCAAGGACGAGGCGCCCGCCTGCGCGGCGATCGCGCATTTCGGCCGCTTCGACGACGGCATCCCGATGGCGGGCGTCGAGGCGCTGATCGCGAAGGATCATCCGACCGCGCAGGTCTTCGTCTATGAAGCGGGGCACGGTTTCAACAGCGACCGGCGCAAGGATTATCACGAGGCAAGCGCAACCCAAGCGCGCGAGCGGACGCTGATGTTGTTCAGGGCGTGCGGGGGGTGAGGCTGGTCTTCATCCATGGCCCCGCGGCGTCGGGCAAGTTGACCGTCGCGCGCGAGCTTGCGGCGCTGACCGGATTGCCGCTGTTTCACAATCACCTTATAGTCGACGCGCTGCTCGCGGTGTTTCCCTTCGGCAGCGACGCCTTCGTCAAACTGCGCGACGCGATGTGGATGGACGTGTTTCGCGCGGCCGTGGCCGACGGGCGATCGCTGATCTTCACCTTCCATCCCGAGGCGAGCGTCGCCCCCGACTTTCCAGAGCGGGTCGTCGCGCTGGTCGAACAGGCCGGGGGACAGGTCGATTTCGTCGCGCTCACCTGCGCGCCCGCGATTGTCGAGGCCCGTCTCGACGCGCCGTCGCGGCAGGCGAACGGCAAATTGTCGTCGGTCCCGCTGTATCGCGAACTCGCGGCGCAGGGCGCCTTTGCCTATCCCGCGCTTCCCGCCGCGCGGGTCGCGGTCGATTCGGGGGCCATGCGCCCCGCCGAAGCGGCGGAGCGGATTCGTGCCGCGCTCGGCCTCGGATAGCGCCAGCGCGTGAAGCTGGCCCTGAACCTGCTACTGGCGCTTGCCGTCTTCGCGCTCGTCGCGACGGCGCTGTTTTATACGCAGCAGCGCCGGCTGATCTTTCCGGCGCCCGCCGACTATCCGCAGGAGGCGCCGCCGGGCTTTCGCCTGGTGCACACGCGGACCGGCGACGGGCTGCGGCTTTCGGCCTTCTATCGCCCCGCGGCGCCGGGCAAGAAGACGATCCTCTTCTTCCACGGCAATGGCGACAATATCCTCGGCGCGATCGAGGCGACGCGCGGCCCGGGGGCGGCGGGGCACGGGCTGATGCTGGTCGAATATCGCGGCTATGGCGGCAATCCGGGATCGCCCGACGAGGCGGGCCTCTATCGCGACGGCGAAGCGGCGATGCGCTGGCTCACCGAGGCCGGGGTCGATCCGAACCAGATCGTCGTCGTCGGCAATTCGGTCGGCTCGGGTCCCGCGACCGAAGTGGCGGCGCGGTACGATGTCGCGGCGTTGATGCTCGTGTCGGGATTCTCGGATTTGCCCTCGGTCGTGAAGAGCCGGGTTCCGCTCGTCCCGCGCTGGCTGGTGCGCGACCGGTTCGACAATGCGTCGAAACTGGCCCGTGTGAAGGCGCCCGTCTATCTGATGCACGGCGACGCCGACACGCTGGTGAAACCCGACAATCTGGATCGGCTGGCGCGGGCGCGGTCCGATGCGACGGTCGTGCGGGTCGCGGGCGTCGGGCGCGCACTCGCCTATACCGCGCCCGCGCAGGCGATTCTCGCGAACTGGGTCGACGGGCTGCGCTGACGGCGTCAGTTGCCCGCCGGTCTGGCCGCGCCGCCCGCCGCCCTCTGGCACCGGTAGACGAGCCGCTCGTTGGGGCTGGCGGGAAGCGCGCTGCGGATCGCGTCCTGCTGCGCCGCGAGGCCCGCGAGCTCGTCGGGGTTGGTCGTGCAGCTTTTGAGCGTGATGCCGGCGCGCGTCTCGCGCGCCTTCGTCATCGTCTCGGCATCGAGCAGGTAGCGGTCGACACGATAGTCGCGCCCGGTCGAATCGATCGACGCGACGGTCACGGTCGCTTCCTCGTTGGGCACGAGGATACGCTGCCAGCGATCGTCGGCGCCCCGCGTATATTGGGTGCGGCCGTTGACGCAGCCGCCCGCGCCGATCGTGACCGGCACATCGGTGGTCGACGACACGGTGATGCGGCTGCGGTCGGGACGGATCGTGCAGAGGAAACTGCCCTCGGCGAGCTTCGGCGCGTCGGCCGCGGGGACGGCGGCGGCCTCCTTGTCGATTTCGGCGTGCGCGTCGGGACGGGTGACGAACAGGATCGCGGCGCCGAGCATCAGCACCGCGCCCGCGCCGCCCGCGATCTTCGCGTTGCGGATATTCTTCTGGTTATGGAAAAGCAGCCCGGCACCCGCGGCGAGTGCGCCGATCACGAAGAGCACCCCGGCAAGCGCGATGCGGTTTTCGCGCGAGGCGAGCGCGTCTTCCTCGGCGCGCGCCTGCTTGCGTTCGCGGTCGAGCCTCGCGGCGGCGTCCTTCGCGGCATTGGCTTCGGCGCTGGCGCGCGCTTCGGCGTCCGTCGCGGCGCGATCGCGCGCGTCGGCTTCGGCGAGCGACAGGCACGGGGTGCCGATGCTCGCATATTGCTGGTCGGCGTCGCTCAGGAAGCGTGTGAGTTCGCGCCCCGCGATCGCGAAGGCAAAGGGCGAATCGCCGTCGTCGGCGCGGGTGATCGCGGTGTTGATGCCGACGATGCGGCCGCACTGGTCGACGAGCGGGCCGCCCGAATTGCCGCGCGATATCTTGGCGGTGTGGATCAGCATCGCGATCCCGTCGACCGCCTGCATGTTCGACATATTGCCCTCGCTTCGTGTCGGGGTGCGCGGGGTGATATAGTCGTTGGCGCTGCGCGCGGTCGCGAGGTCGACATTGCCCGGATAGCCCAGCGCGACGACGTCGGCGCCCGAATCGAGCGGGCCGGTGTAGACCGCCGCGGCGGGCAGGCGCCCCTCGGTGATCTCGATCAGCGCGAGGTCGCGCGCGGTGTCGATCGCGATCAGCTTGCCCGCGAAGCTTTTCTGTCCTTCCGACGGGACGACGCCCAATGCGACGTTACCGGGGTATTGAACCGCCGATTCGACGACATGCGCGTTGGTGACGATCCGGGTCGGGGAAATCGCGATGCCGCTGCCATGGCCGAAACCGACGACCTCGCCGTCGACCATCGCGACGGTGACGACGCGCACGACGCTGCGCGATGCGGCGCTGATGTCGTCGGCGGCGCGGGCGGGCGCCGTCGGCGTCAGCGCGATGGCAAGAAGGGCGAGCAGCAGGGAAAGGAGGCGGGTCATGGCGCGCACACTAGCCGCCCGGACTTTGAACGCAAGCATCGGGACGCGGCACGAATCGGGAGGTGGCATTGAAAGGCAACAGCCGAGAAAGGATGTTCCGATGACCTATCTGATCGAGGGGCTCAACCCCGATCATTTCGCCCCGCTGTTCGCGATGGGCGATGCCGAACTTGCCGCGGTCAACGCGCGCCGCGTGACCGCGACCGCCGACCGCGGCTTTCCGTGCCGCGTCAGCTTGCAGGATGCGCAGGCGGGCGAGGAGCTGATCCTGCTCCATCACACAAGCCACGATGTCGCGACGCCGTACCGCAGCGCCTATGCCATCTATGTCCGGACGGGGGTCGATGCGGCAAGCTATCGCGATGAATTGCCGCCGGTGTTCGAAGGCCGCCCGCTCGCGCTGCGCGCCTTCGGCGTGGACGGCATGCTGCGAACCGCGCGGCTCGCGGGGCCGGGCGAGGCCGATAGTGCGATCCGCGACCTGTTCGCCGACGCGGCCATTTCCTATATCGATGCCCACAACGCCGCCTATGGCTGTTTCGCCGCGCGGATCGAAAGGGATGTAGCATGAGCGCCGACCTGATGACCGACGACGACCGCTGGGCGGCGGTGCTGCGCCGCGACCGCGCGCTCGACGGGCGCTTCGTGACGGGCGTGCTCACGACGGGCATCTATTGCCGGCCGAGCTGCGCGGCGCGCCACCCGCTCCGCGCCAATGTGCGCTTCTTTGCCGACGGCGCGGCGGCGCGCAAAACGGGCCTCCGTCCGTGCAAGCGCTGCCTGCCCGACGATGTCGCGCGCGACGAGGGCGCGGTGCTCGCGGCGATCCACGCGATCAAGGCCAGCGAAGAGCCGCTCGCGCTCGCCGATCTGGCGGGCCGCACCGGCTATTCGCCGACGCATTTCCAGCGCGTCTTCACCCGCCATACTGGCCTGTCGCCCGCCGCCTATGCCCGCGCCCTGCGCGAGGAGCGGGCGCGGCAGGCGCTGAGCGAGGGCGCGAGGGTGACCGACGCGATTTATGACGCGGGCTTTTCGGGGCCGTCGCGTTTCTACGAGAATATGGAGGGACGTATGGGTATGACGGCTTCGGCGTGGGTGAATGGCGGCAAGGGCGCGACGATCCACTGGGCGGTGGTGCCGACGAGCCTTGGCGACATGCTTGTCGCCGCGACCGACAAGGGCGTGTGCCGCCTGTCGTTCGATGAAGGACGCGAGGCACTGGAAGAGCGCTTCCCCGCCGCGAACCTGATCGAGGGCGGCGACGAATTTTCGGCGCTGCTGAAGCAGGTGGTCGCAGCGGTCGAGGCGCCGGTCGACGGCTTTGACCATATCCCGATCGACGTGAAGGGCACCGCCTTTCAGGAAGCGGTGTGGCGCGAGCTGCGCAAGATTCCCGCGGGCGAAACGCGCAGCTATTCCGATATCGCCGCCGCGGTGGGCAAACCCAAGGCGGTGCGCGCGGCGGGGAGTGCGAACGGCGCGAACAATGTCGCGGTACTCATCCCGTGCCATCGTGTGGTACGCAGCGACGGCTCGCTCGGCGGCTATGCCTATGGTCTGCCGATCAAGGATGAGCTGTTGCGCCGCGAGGGCGCATCCGGCCAGCCGCGTCTCGACGAATTTTGACGAAGCGGCCGTGACGGCACGGCCCGCACCAGAAAAGATGGAGTTTCCTGCATGAGCGACAAAATCCAGAGCTTTGCGGCGTTGCACGTCCCCGGCGACCCGCTGATCCTCGTCAATATCTGGGACGCGGGGAGCGCGAAGGCGGTCGCCGCGGCGGGCGCGAAGGCGATCGCGACGGGAAGCTGGGGCGTCGCGTCGGCGCACGGATCGTCCGACGGCGAGAATTTTCCGCTCGAAGCGGTGCTCGCCAACCTCGCGCAGATTCTGGCGGTCACCGATCTGCCCGTCACGATCGATATGGAAGCGGGCTACGGTGACGACCCGGCGGCGGTGGGCGAATCGGTGGCGCTGGCGCGCGATGCAGGTGCGGCCGGCATTAATATGGAAGACCGGCTACCCGGGCAGAAGGACCTGCTCGCCAGTGCAGACGCCGCCGCGCGCTATCGTGCTGCCGCCGACACCGGCATCTTCGTCAATGCGCGCTGCGACCTGTTTCTGGGGCAGGATGCGGCAAAGGATGGAAACGCGCTCGTCGCCGCGACGCTCGAACGCGCGCGCGCCTATGCCGACGCGGGGGCGGGGTCGCTGTTCGTGCCCTTCCTGCTCGACCCCAAATGCATTGGGGCGATCTGCGAGGGCTCGCCGCTGCCGGTCAATATCCTGCGCGGCAAGGGCGGACCGACGCACAAGGAACTCGCCGCGCTCGGCGTCGCGCGGATCAGCCACGGGCACCAGCCGTGGGCGGCGGCGATGGCGTGGCTGACCGGGCAGGCAAGCCAGGTACTGGGCGGCGCCGAACCCGATTATTGAGCGGGCGGCCACTTTCGATCTCCGGGTAGCAGCATTCTCTTCCTGGATCGGAAATGGCGCAAAAATGGTGGCTGTCTTTTTTTCGTTTCTTGATGCCTTGACCTTGGCGGTGTTACCGTGGCGATGAAGGGATATGCCCCTTCATCTGGAGAATGTTATGCGAGAACTTCTGAAAACCGAATTGGAAGCTGTTTCCGGCGGTATGATTCTTCCTGCAGGCGTCTATATGATCGACTATGCTTCCATGGGGGGTGAAATTATTGTTACCGGTTGGGGCGGCTCCGACATGGGCGGCGCCGATTTTTCCAATTCGAGCTCCAATTGGAGCGACGGGAACATATATTATGCTGAAAGACTTTCTTCGGCGTTGAATTGAATCGCGGCGGTTGCCGGGGCTGCGATGACTTCGGCGTCACCGGCAACCGCTCTTCTTTACCGCATTAGACAAAGCTGTAGGGATCGATGTCGATCGCGAGGCGCGCCTTCGCCGGCCAGTCGACGCTGTTCACCCAGTCGCGGATTGTGCCCTGCAGGTCGAAGCTGCGCGGGGCGTGGAGCAACAGGCGAAAGCGATGGCGGCCGCGTAGCATCGCGAGCGGGGCGGGGGCCGGGCCATAGACCGCAAGGCCTTCGGCGACGGGCGCTTTCGCTCCCAGCCGCTGCGCCTGCCCGCGTGCGACCTCGATATCCTCCGACGAGATGACGAGCGCGGCGAAGCGGCCATAGGGCGGCGCGCCCGCGAATTTGCGCGCCGCGGCTTCGGCCGAATAGAAACCGTCGCGGTCGTTCGCGACGAGCGCCGTCATCACCGGCGCTTCGGGTACGCGCGTCTGGATCAGCACCTCGCCGGGCTTCACCCCGCGGCCGGCGCGCCCCGCAACCTGCGCGATCTGCTGGAAGGTGCGTTCGGACGCACGCAGGTCGCCGCCGTCGAGCCCGAGGTCGGCATCGACGACCCCGACCAGCGTGAGGTTCGGGAAATGATAGCCCTTGGTGACGAGCTGGGTGCCGATGATGATGTCGACCAGCCCGCCCTCGACATTGTCGACGAACTCGGCCGCCCTGGCGGGCGACCACAAGGTGTCGCTGGTGACGATCGCGACGCGCGCCTCGGGAAAGCGCAATGCGACCTCGTCGGCGACGCGCTCGACCCCGGGGCCGCAGGCGACGAGGCTGTCCTCATCCTCGCATTCTGGACAGAGTTGCGGCGGCGGCATGACATGGCCGCAATGATGGCAGGCGAGGCGGTGGACGAGGCGGTGCTCGACCATCCATGCGGTGCAGTTCGGGCACTGGATGCGGTGGCCGCACGTGCGGCAGAGGGTCAGCGGGGCGAAGCCGCGGCGGTTGAGGAACAGCAGGCTTTGCTCGCCCTTCTGGAGCCGGTCGGCGAGCGCGTCGACGAGCGGCGGCGCGAGCCAGCGGCCACGGTCGGGCGGGTCCTGCCGCATGTCGATCGCGGCGAGATCGGGCAGCGTCGCGCCGCCGAAGCGCGCCGGGAGTACGATATGGCGGTAACGTCCCGCCTCGACCATCGCGAGGCTTTCGAGCGCGGGGGTCGCGCTCGCGAGGATCACCGGCAGCCCCTCGAAATGCCCGCGCATCACCGCGACGTCGCGCGCGTGATAGTGGACGCCGTCCTCCTGCTTGAAGCTCGTCTCGTGCGCTTCGTCGACGACGATGACGCCGAGATTGGCGTAAGGCAGGAACAGCGCCGAGCGCGCGCCGATGACGATGCGCGCGTCACCCGAGGCGATCGCGTGCCAGGCGCGGCGGCGTTCGGCCGAGCGCAGGCCCGAGTGCCACGCCACCGGTTCGCAGCCGAAGCGCGCGGTGAAGCGCGTCAGCATCGGTTCGGTGAGCGCAATTTCGGGGAGCAGGACGAGCGCCTGCCGGCCCGCGTCGATCGCGGCGGCGATCGCCTCCATATAGACTTCGGTCTTGCCCGATCCGGTGACGCCGTCGAGCAGCAAAGTGTCGAATTTGGCGGCGGTCACCGCGTCCTTGAGCTGTGCCGCCGCCGCCGTCTGCTCGTCGGACAGGTCAGGCGGCGCAAAGCCGCTGTCGGGTTCGGGATAGGGCTGGTCGGCCGACACGGTTACGGCTTCGAGCGCGCCGGTATTCACGAGCCCGCGGATCACCGCGTCGCTGACCTCGGCGAGCGCGGCGAGCTCGCGCACCATGCCCTGCCGCGCGCCGATCTTTTCGAGCGCGACGATTCGCTGCGCCGTCATCCGCTTGGGGATTTCGCCGGTGGCGCGATATTCGACGATCGGGCGGCGCGCATCGGCGAAGGCGACCCCGGGCAGCACCATGCGCAGCACCGCGCCGGGCGGCGCGAGATAATAGTCGCTCGTCCATTCGACGAGGCGGCGCAAGGGGGCGGGCACCGGCGGGACGGGCACGACTTCGTAGAGGTTGCGGAGGCGGTTGTCGCCGACCGGCTCGGGCGCGCCGAAGCTTGCATCCTCCCACACCACGCCGCCGAGCCTCCGCGGGCCGAGCGGCGCGATCACGACGCTGCCGAGCGGGGCTTCGCTTTCGCGCGGGACGCGATAGTCGAGCGGGCCGAGGGCGGCGGTGAGGAGGAGGACGCGGGCGCGGGTCATGGGCTGCGCAGGATATAGGGCGGCGGGTAAAATAGGAAAGCGGTGCTGGCGGGATGGGCACGCTCCTCGCTGTCGTAACGGCTCAGTCTGCGAAATAGCCCGAGCGGTTTGCGAATGCTTCCACGGCCACGCGATCGGCGAAATCGAGTTCGATCATCTCCCGGATAGCGCGCCTCTTGTCTGCGCTCCCCGCATAATAGCGCGCGCAAATCGCATAGCCGACATAATAGCCGAGGTCGCGCACGCCGAACGCGTTGTCGGTGCCGTTGTAAAGCCAGCCACTATAATCGTTCGCATGCATGTCGCGAACGAACGCCGCCCTGATTCGCGCGTCGTTTTGGGGGCCATAGGCGACATAGGGCAGTTCGGGCATGCGGCCCGTGAGCTTTTCGGCCACGAAATCGGCAACGCCTTCGTAGATTGCCTGGGACAGGAGGTTTTTCCTGTCTCCGCGCTGCTGCGTATGCACGGCTTCGTGAACGATCAACAGGTCGAGGCTCTCGGCGGGTTTGCTGGCGAAATAGCTGCTGAAAAAGCGCCGGAGTCCTTGCGGCATGTCGGAGGTATCGACGGTCGGGTCGCCCATCGCCATTTCGACGCCGATCAGCACCTTGTCTTCCAATGTGGTGCCCGCGGATCGCAGGGCGCCGATCTCGAAATAGATGCTCGCGGGCCTGTGACCCGGATAGAGCTGCCTGAAGCGGTCGAGATAGATTTGGGTCCTGCACAGCGACGCCCGCGCATTGCCGGTTTTGGGACGCACCGAATCCCAATATCGGGGATAGGCGCGGATGGCATCGACATAGGTCCGCGCCGTATAGCCCTTCGCCTCCATGAAGGCGTGCAATCCCGGCGTCCCGCGATCGACATAGAGCTTCTGCAACTGATCAAGTTGTTGCGCGCTATCGTCCGTCCGGCGAACGGCATCATAGGCTTCCCAGAAACGGTCGATATCGTCGGTGATGATCGCGATTTGCGCGGACGATAGCTGGCTGGCCGGGGCCGGGGCCAAGGGATCGACGATTGCCCCTGTGCATCCCGACAATCCCGCAAGCATCATCAGACCGGCGCCCACTCGCATCGTTCGTCTCCCGCGGCAAAAAGGTCCCTGTATATTGCCGGGCTACGGAGGCAAGCGGTTCGCCGGTCGATTCCGGCGCCGGATGGGGAAAGCGTTCAGAGTGTAGCCAGCGCCGCCTTCCTCACCGGCCGCCTTGCCGGCTTCGGGCGGCGGAACCAGAAGGTCCACACCGCAAAGCTGCCGAGCATCGTCATCGCGAGGCCCGAGAGCGTGAGCACGATCCGCCAGGTCCAGCCGCCGACCTTTGACGCGTGGATCGGGAAGGCCATGTTGAACGCCTGCGCCCCCGACGGCAGCGCGAGCGCATCGCGCGCGGCGAGCACCTCGCCCGTGGCGGCGTCGAACGCCAGCGTCGTGCGGCCGTTGGGCAGCCATTCGGCGGGTTGCTTCATGCGCAGGCTGATCGGGTCGCCCGCCTTGCGCGGCAGGCTGAGGATGCGGAATTCGGCGTCGGGGAAGCGGCGGCGCGCTTCGGTCAGCATCGCGGTGTAGTCGGGCTTTTCGGCGAGCGGGCCGCCCTTGTATTTGGGCGGGTCGAGCGCCTTCGCGGTCTCGGCGACCGGGCCGAAGGGCGCGACCACCCCCAAGGCAAAGGGGCGGAAGATCATCATCGTGCCGGTGACGATCGAGATCAGCAGCAAGGGCGCGACGACGACGCCAAGGTCGCGGTGGTGCATGACGATCGACGGGCGCGACATGCGTTTCGGCCACAGGCGGAGCTGAAAGGTCTTCCGCGTCCGCCACCACAGGATGACGCCCGAGATCACGAAGAAGAGCCCGCAGAGCCCCGCCACCCCGATCACCCATTCGCCGCTGTCGCCGGCGAAGAGATGATGGTGGAAATCGAAGATCCAGAGTTCGGGCCGCTCCCACTGGCTCGCCCAGCGTGTAACGATGTCGCCCGACTGGCTGGCGTAGGCGCCGGCCTCCTTGCCGAGCCGGAGCTGGTGGAGACCGAAGCGTTCGTCGGCATAGATGATGCCCTGCGCGCCCGGCGCCCCCATCAGCCGCTCGGTGGTCGCGGCGACCGTCGTCAGGTCGCCGCGCAGCGGATCGCCGGTGCCCGGCAGTCCGATCCACAGATGCTCGTAGAGCAGGATCGTGCCCGACAGGCCGAGCAGCGCGAGCACGAGGCCGATCAGGCCTCCCGTCCAGCGGTGCAGCGTGTCGAGCAGCTTCATCATCGGATTAGAACCGGTAATCCCAGCCGAGGGTGAAGGTGCGCCCGCGACCGGCGAAATAGGACAGCTGGTCGTTCGGCAAGCGCGTATCGCTCGAATAATCGATATATTGCTTGTTGAAGAGATTCTGGACCGACAGGCTGATCCCGCCGACGCCGGTCTGGTAGCGGACCATGGCGTCGGTCAGTGTGTAGCCGCCGAAATCATTGTCGCGCAGCTTGAGCGGGCTGCCGCGGGCATCGTCGGCGGCGCGCGCCTTGCCGTCGAAGCGGCGCTTCAGATAGACCTGCGTCTGGATGCGCGCCGAGAACGGTCCGCTGTTATAGCTCGCCGCGAGGTTGACGCGATCGGGCGAGATGTTGACGCCGTCGAGGTCGCTGTCGACCTTGCCGTCGGGCACCGCATCGCTGTCGAAGCGCCCGATCAGATGCGCGTAGCCGAGGTTGAGCTTGAGCCCGTCGATCGGCGTCTGGACGCCGAGGTTGACCTCGAGCCCCTGGATTTCGATGCGCAGCCGCTGGACGTCGAAGTTGCGGTCGGCGCCGGTCACCAGCAACTGGCCCTTGTCGCTCGACGACCAGAAATAGGCCGCGCTCGCGTCGAGCGGCCCGCGCTTCACCTCGAAGCCGATTTCGCGGTTGTTCGACACGACGGGCGAGATATCGAGGAAATTGTCGATGTCGACGCCGGTGCGGTTCACCGCGCGGGTGATGCGGCCGATGTCGGGAACGGTGAAGCCCTCGGCATAGCTCGCATAGGCGCGGATGCCGGCCCACGGTTCGACGATCACGCCACCGTTGATCAGCAGATCGTCGAACTTCGGCTTGCCGCCGGCGACGTTGACGCCGCCATAGCTTGCGAGGCCGCACGGCACGGGCTGCGTGGCGGGCGGCGCAGGGCAGGCGACGAAGGTGGTCGACGCAAGCGTGCGATAATCATCGATCTTGATCTTCACATTTTCCCAGCGGACCCCGCCCGCGAGGCGCACGACGCCGTCGAACAATTTGAGGTTCGCCTGACCGAAGGGTGCGAGGCTGCGGAAATCGCTGGGCGGCACCCACGCGCGACCCGTGGCGATCAGCGCCTGCTCGGTCTTGTCGACGAGCGCGTCGAAGCCGATCGTCAGCGTGAGGTCTTCGAATCCCGGAAGGGCGCGTTCGTAGCTGAACTTGGCGCCGAGTTTGCGCGAGCGGTTCTGCGACTGGTCGAACAAGGTGCCAACGGGCGCGATCGCCGGATCCTGGAAGGTCGCCTGCGTCAGTATCTCGCCGCCAAAGGTGTCGCGGCTGCGGTTGAAGAAGATCTGGCTGACGAAATTGCCGCCGCCAAGGTCGGTGTCGGTCAGCGATAGCGCGATGCTCTCGGTGCGATTCTGCGCGGGCTGGCCGGGCGGGTTGCCGCGCACCGCGCTGGTCGGGATGCCGAGCGTCCGGTTGCCGGCCACCGCGACATAGTCGCCGTCGCCCTTGAGTTCGAAGCGGCTCGCGATCAGGTCGAGGCGTGCGCTCGGCGACAATTCGTAACCGAAACGCGCGAAGAAATTCGTCGCCTTGCTGTCCTGTGTTTCGCCCTGCGTCAGGTTGAGCCCGATCGGGCGGCCCTTCGCATCCGAAAAGACGCCGCGGATTTCATAGGTCGCACCGACCGTCGCGTCGAACGCGCCCGCCTTGTACTGGACGAGGCCGCCCGCCTTGCCGCCCATGCCGGCGCTGGAGAAATCATTGTCGGCAGTGCCCTGGAGCAGCAAGCGGCCCGAAATCCCCTCTTCGGTCGGCGCGCCCACGGTGACCTGGTTGACGATGCCGCCGGTGCCGCCGATCCCCTGCAGCGCGTTCGATCCGAAGATCAGCTCGACGCGGTCGACGAAAAAGCCGTCGATCGTGAAGCCGTCGCGGCTGCCGTCGCGCATCGGGGTCGATTGCGGGATGCCGTTGATCGCATAGAGCGGCGAGCGCCCGCGCAGCGATTCGCCCGATCCCGAAAGCTTCTGGCGCGTCGGCGAGAAGCTGGGGGTCAGGTTCGCGACCGCATCGGTGACCGAACCCGAAATCGCGATCTGCTGGTCGAGCGCGTCCTTGTCGATGATGTCGATCGTCAGCGGCAGCGCGTTGGGGGGCAGGATCGTGCGCGCGGCGGTGACGACGATCGTCTCGCCGGCCGCGGTTCCCTCGTCGACGGGAGCGGTGTCCTGCGCGAAGGCGGGCGATGACAGCGTGGTGCCCAACAATGCGGCGGCGGCAATCTTGCGAATCATTCTCAACTCCTGTTCGCAGGCGCCGCTAATGAGAGCAATTCGCATAAGCAAGGAAAAAGCCGCGTTGGCGGGACCGCCCGCGCATTTCTCCTTCGCTGTGGAAAATTCGCCACAGTGCCGAAAAGCGCGCTATCAGATTGTCGATGCGGGAAAAGGAACTGCGCTTCGCCCTGATTTGCTACGGCGGCATCAGCCTCGCCGTCTATATGCACGGCATCACGAAAGAGGTCTGGCGGCTCGCCGCAGCGTCGCGCGCGTTCCACGACGGAGCGCCGCTCACAGGTGCGGGCGCGGTCTACGGCGACCTGCTGGCGGAGATTGCGTTGCGCAGCAATGTGCGGCTGCGCGTGCTCGCCGATATCGTCGCGGGGGCGAGCGCGGGGGGCATCAACGGCATCTTCCTTGCGCGCGCGCTGGCGACGGGGCAATCGCTCGACCCGCTGACCGACCTGTGGCTGGACGGTGCCGATGTCGACAAGCTGATCGACCCCGACGCACGGCCGCTGTCGGCGGCGACCAAATTTTGGGCGGTGCCGATCGCGGGCTGGATGATGAAGAAGCGCGGCAATGCCATCGACCGCACCGTCGGCGCAGGCGCGCAGGACGAGGTGCGCGTCAAGCTGTCGCGCTTCGTCCGCGCGCGCTGGTTCGAACCGCCCTTCGGCGGCGAGACCTTCACCAACCTGTTGCTCGACGCTTTCGACGCGATGGATGCGGGGCCGCGCGGGCCGGTGCTGGTGCCGGGCGGGCAGCCGGTCGACCTGTTCGTCTCGGTCACCGATTTTGCCGGGCACAGCGTGCCGCTGGCGCTCAACAGCCCGGCGCGCGTGACCGAGGACGAACATCGGCTGATGCTGCATTTTCGCGCGGACAGCCGCCTCGGCAAGCAGCTCGACGATGTGCCTGGGCTGACCGCGGCGGCGCGCGCGACGGCGAGTTTTCCCGGTGCCTTTCCGCCGTTCACCTTGCGCGAACTCGACCGGGTGCTCGAAAAGCGCAAGATCGCATGGCCTTCCCGCGACGCCTTCATCCACGCGCAGCTTCCGGTGCACGGCGAGGGCGATCCCGCCGACCGCGTGCTGATCGACGGTTCGGTGCTCGCGAATGCGCCCTTCCGGCCCGCCATCGCGGCACTGAAGCAGCGCCCGGCGCGGCGCGAGATCGATCGCCGTTTCGTCTATATCGACCCCAAGCCCGATTATCGCTCGATCAGCTTCGGCAAGCCGGGCGAACAGATGGCTGGCGCTGGGGCGGAAGGGGGGGGCGCCCGGCTTCCCGGCTTTCTGGCCACCATATTGGGGGCGCTGTCCGAAATCCCGCGCGAACAGCCGATCCGCGAGAATGTCGAGGCGATCGAGGGGATGTCGCGCCGCATCCGCCGCATGCAGCATATCGTCGACGCGATGAAGGTCGAGGTCGAGGAACAGGTCGCGGCGCTGTTCGGCACCACCTTCTTTCTCGATACGCCGACGGTCGCGCGGCTCGAAAAATGGCGCGCCAAGGCGCAGGACCAGGCGTCGGCGCGCGCGGGCTTCGCTTATGCGCCCTATGGCCATCTCAAGCTGTCGGCGGTGATCGAGGAGATGGCGAACCTGATCGACCGGCTCTTGCCCCCCGAAGGCGCGATCCATCAGGCGGGCCGGCGCCTCGCGCTGTGGGACGAGGCGCGCGCGCGCGGGCTCGACCGGATTTCGGGCAAGAGGGGGGCGGGGGCGAGCGCCGACGCGGTCGTCTTTTTCCGCACCCACGACCTCGGCTTTCGCATCCGTCGCCTGCGTTTCCTCGCGCGCGAACTCGATACCGCGGTCGAGGCGACACGCGATGGCCGCGACCCGGTGTGCGAAGACATGCGCGAGGCGATCTTTACCGCGCTTGGCCTCTATCTCGACCGGCAGGGCGACAGCTGGCTTGCCGACCTCGATCTGCCCGCCGACGCCGGACCGGGCGACTGGATCGACGCGATCGCGGAGCGGCGTGACCTGAGGGCGGTCGACAGCGAGGCCGACGCGCTGATCGCCGCGGGGCTTTCGGCGATGCCCAAGGACGACCGGCGGACGCTCTTGCTCGCCTATCTCGGCTATCCCTTTTACGACATTGCGACCTTGCCGCTGCTGCAGGGCGAAGGGTTCGATGAATTCGACCCGATCAAGATCGACCGCATTTCGCCGTCGGACGCAACCGCGATCCGCACCGGCGGCGCGGCGGCGATGCTCAAGGGGGTCGAGTTCAACAGCTTCGGAGCCTTCTTCAGCCGCGCGTACCGCGAGAATGATTACCTCTGGGGGCGGCTCCACGGCGCCGACCGGCTGATCGACATCGTGGCGTCGAGCATCGGCGGCGACGGCACGCTGGCGGGGGAGGATCTGAAGGCGGTCAAGCGCCGGGCGTTCTACGCTATCCTCGACGAGGAGGAGGAACGGTTGCCGAAGGTGAAGGCGCTGATCGACGAGCTCAGGGGCGAGATCGGGTAATTTCGTTCGTCATCCCCGCGAAAGCGGGGACCCAGTGGCTACCTTCACTTGCTCAAACTGGGTTCCCGCTTTCGCGGGAATGACGAGACTTGGTGAGGGGGCGGCTACGTCAGATCGTCCCACATTTCCTTGATGCGGCCGAAAAAGCCTTGGCTCGCGGGGCATTCCTCGCCCGTCTCGGTCTCGCGGAATTCTGAGAGCAGTTCCTTCTGTCGTGCGGTCAGCTTCGTCGGGGTCTCGACGTCGATCTGGACGACAAGGTCGCCGTGGCCGCGGCCGTTCAGCACCGGCATGCCCGCGCCGCGCTGGCGCAGCTGCTTGCCCGACTGGATGCCCGCGGGGATCGCGATGTCGTGCTTCTGGCCGTCGAGGCCGGGGATGGCGATCTCGCCGCCGAGTGCCGCGGTCGTGAAGCTGATCGGCGCGCGCGTGAACAGCGTTGTGCCCTCGCGCTCGAACACCTTGTGCCGCGCCATGTGGAGGAAGATGTAGAGGTCGCCCGGCGCCGCGCCGCGCGCGCCGCTCTCGCCCTCGCCCGACAGGCGGATGCGCGTGCCTTCGTCGACCCCGGCGGGGATGTTGACGGTCAGCGTCTTGCGGCGGTCGACGCGGCCCTCGCCGTGGCAGCTGTTGCACGGATCGGCGATGACCTCGCCCGCGCCCTGACAGGTCGGGCAGGTGCGCTCGACCATGAAGAAACCCTGCTGCGCGCGCACCTTGCCGTGGCCGGCGCAGGTCGAGCAGCGGTTGGTCCGCGTGCCGGGCTTGGCGCCCGAGCCGTCGCACGCCTCGCAGCGCGCTGCGACATCGACCTGGATTTCGCGTGTCACGCCGGTGAAGGCGTCCTCGAGCCGGATTTCCATGTCGTAGCGAAGGTCCGCGCCGCGCGCGGGGCCGCGCTGCTGGCGTCCGCCGCCGAACGCCGAGCCGAAGATCGATTCGAAAATATCGCCGATGTCGCCGAAATCGGCACCATTGCCATTGCCGCCGAAACCGCCGCCGCCGTTGACCCCGGCCTTGCCGAAGCGGTCGTAGGCGGCGCGCTTCTGCGGGTCTTTCAGGCAGTCATAGGCTTCGCTGATCGCCTTGAAACGCGCCTCGCTGTTGTCGCACCCCGGATTCTTGTCGGGGTGATATTTCATCGCAAGCTTGCGGTAGCTCGCCTTCAGCGCGGCATCGTCGGCGGTGCGCTCGACTTCGAGCAGTTCGTAATAATCGATGTCGAGTGACATAGGTATCGGCCCCTAGCCTCGCTTCCCATATCCGCTCGCCCTGAGCCTGTCGAAGGGCCGTTCTTCCCTAAAGGAAGAAGGGCGGTGCTTCGACAGGCTCAGCACGAGCGGCATGAGAGGTCAGCCCCTTACTTCTTGTCGTCTTCGACTTCGGAGAATTCGGCGTCGACGACGTCTTCGTCGGTCTTCGTCTCGCCAGCTTCGTCGGCGCCGGGGGATGCGGCCGACTGCTGCTCCTTCTCGTAGATCGCCTGGCCGAGCTTCATCGCGACCTGCGCGAGCGCCTGGCTCTTTTCGGTCATCGCGGCGGCATCGCCGCCTTCGACCGCGGTCTTGGCTTCGGCGATCGCGGCTTCGATCTCGGACTTCAGCCCCGCGTCGACCTTGTCGCCATGCTCGACGATCTGGCGTTCGGTCGAGTGGATCAGGCTTTCGGCATTGTTCTTCGCCTCGGCCGCCTCGCGGCGCACCTTGTCCTCTTCGGCGAACTGTTCGGCGTCCTTGACCATCTGGTCGATGTCCGAATCGCTGAGGCCGCCCGACGCCTGGATCTTGATCTGCTGTTCCTTGCCGGTGCCCTTGTCCTTGGCGTGGACCGACACGATGCCGTTGGCGTCGATGTCGAAGGTCACCTCGATCTGCGGCACGCCGCGCGGGGCGGGCGGGATGCCGACAAGGTCGAACTGGCCGAGAATCTTGTTGTCCGCCGCCATTTCGCGCTCGCCCTGGAACACGCGGATCGTCACCGCCGACTGGTTGTCGTCGGCGGTCGAATAGACCTGGCTCTTCTTGGTCGGGATCGTCGTGTTGCGGTCGATCATCCGGGTCATGATGCCGCCCAGCGTTTCGATGCCGAGGCTCAGCGGAGTCACGTCGAGCAGCAGCACGTCCTTGACGTCGCCCTGCAGCACGCCCGCCTGGATCGCGGCGCCGATCGCGACGACTTCGTCGGGGTTCACGCCGGTGTGCGGTTCCTTGCCGAAGAAATCCTTCACGACCTCGCGCACGCGCGGCATGCGCGTCATGCCACCGACGAGCACGACTTCGTCGATTTCGCTCGCCGAAATGCCGGCGTCCTTGATCGCCTTCTTGCACGGCTCGAGCGTGCGCTTGACCAGCTCTTCGACCAGCTTTTCGAGGTCGGCGCGGGTGATCGTCTTGACGAGGTGCTTCGGCCCGTTGGCGTCGGCGGTGATGAAGGGCAGGTTGACTTCGGTCGTCGCGGCCGACGACAGTTCGATCTTCGCCTTTTCAGCGGCTTCCTTCAGGCGCTGGAGCGCAAGCTTGTCACCGCGAAGGTCGATGCCTTCGTCCTTCTTGAAGCCGTCGGCGAGATATTCGACGATCTTGCTGTCGAAATCCTCGCCGCCGAGGAAGGTGTCGCCGTTGGTCGACTTCACTTCGAACACGCCGTCGCCCACCTCGAGGATCGAGATGTCGAAGGTGCCGCCGCCAAGGTCATAGACCGCGATCGTCTTGTTCTCGGTCTTGTCGAGGCCATAGGCGAGCGCCGCCGCGGTCGGCTCGTTGATGATGCGCAGCACCTCGAGGCCCGCGATCTTGCCGGCGTCCTTGGTCGCCTGGCGCTGTGCGTCGTTGAAGTAGGCGGGAACGGTGATCACCGCCTGCTCGACCTTTTCACCGAGATAGGCCTCGGCGGTTTCCTTCATCTTCTGAAGGATGAAGGCCGAAATCTGCGACGGCGAATAATCTTCGTTGCCGGCCTTGACCCACGCGTCGCCGTTGCTGCCCTTGACGATCGTGTACGGAACCAGCTCGGTATCCTTCTTGGTGATCGGATCGTCGAAGCGGCGGCCGATCAGGCGCTTCACCGCAAAAATCGTGTTTTCGGGGTTGGTGACGGCCTGGCGCTTCGCCGGCTGGCCGATCAGGCGCTCGCCATCCTTCGCAAAGGCGACGATCGACGGGGTCGTGCGCGTGCCTTCGACATTTTCGATAACCTTGGGTTTTCCGCCTTCCATCACCGCGACACAGCTGTTCGTGGTGCCGAGGTCGATCCCGATCACTTTGGCCATTTGTTACTCGTCCTTGTTGCTTCTCGGGCGCCCTGAAAAGGCACGCCATCCATGGGTTCAATGGGGGCGATATAGGTGCGCTAATCCTTGGCACAAGGGCTTTGAAGGCTTATCGGGGACGGGAATATATCGCTTTTACGGAGTCCTCCCGAAATGAAACCTTTTGCGATCCTCGCTCTCGCCGCCACCGCGCTCACCATGACCGGCTGCGGCGAAAATCTGGGCGCCGGCAAGCCGCTCAATGTGGTAAGCGGCCATATCGTGATGGGGGCGACGCCCGACCGTCCGGCCGTGGGCTATTTTCGCGTCCAAGGCGGGCCGCAGCCTGTCCAGCTCGTCGCGGTGACCGCGAACCTCGCGCAGCGCGTCGAGATGCACGAAAGCGTGCGCGAAAACGGCGTCGTGACGATGAAGCCGCTGCCCCGCGCCGACGTCCCCGCAAAGGGCGAGCTGGTGTTCAGGCAGGGCGGCAAGCATCTGATGATCTGGGGCATCAACGGCGCCGCGGTGCGCGCGGGCAAGCTGCCGATGGCGTTCGTCTTCACCAACAACAATAATGAACGCATTCTCTTCGATATGGTGATCAAGCCCGCCGAGGGCGCCGAGGCGGCCGACCATGGCGCGATGGATCATGGTCCGGCCGAAAAGGGCGCCGAAAAGCCGGCTCCGGACGCGGCGAAGAAATAAGCGCGGGTGCCGCGTCCGTCGCGACCCCTGACGACCGGCGAAATCGCACTCGCCCGGACGGTGTTCGGCGACGCGATCGCCTATGGCCGCGTGCGCGTGAACCACCATAAGTGGATCTTCTTCCAGCCGCGCCACATCGTCATGGCGCCGATGGGCAGCCTGCATTTCAACCCGCACGGCGACCTCTATTGCGACGATTTCAGCGCCGCGTCGCAGCGACTCCAGGGCCTGTTCGTTCATGAAATGACGCATGTCTGGCAGGCGCAGACGCGCGGGCACTGGTATCTGGTGCTGATGCGGCATCCGTTCGCGACCTACAGCTACAGCCTGAAGCCCGGCTGGCTGCTCGAACGCTACGGGCTCGAACAGCAGGCCGAGATCGTTCGTCATTACTGGCTGCTCACGCAGGGCATGATCGTCGGCGGCGCGCCGGGGGTCGAGGCCTATCGCGCGATCCTGCCGTCATCGTGGGACACCCGCATAGATGGATGATTTCGAGTTCGTCTTTGCGCTTTACAGCCTGCTCCTCGGCCTTTCGATGGTCGAGCTGCTCGGCGGGCTTGGCCGCGCGATCGAAACGCGGTTTGCGGCGGAGGAAAGCCGCGAAGCCTTTGCGATCGGCTGGCTGACCCCGTTGCTCGCGATCTTCGTGATGCTCGACCTGCTTTCCTTCTGGAGCGCGGCGTGGGTGTCGCGCGGCGACATTGCGGTGTCGAGCACCGCCCTGCTGGGGGTCGCGGCCTTCGCCAGCATCTATTTCCTCGCCGCGCGGCTGGTCTTCCCGTCGCATCCCGAGGGGTTCGCCAACCTCGACACGCATTATTTCCGCGTCCGGCGGATCGTGCTCGGCCTGCTGCTCGTGCTGCTGGCGGCGCAGCTCGGCTATTATGCGTCGCAGCCCGACCTCGCCGCCGCCCTCGCGCGTCCGGTCGCATGGATCATGACGGTGGTGCTCGTCGCGCTGATGGTCGCGGCGATGTGGGTGAAGGATCGCCGCTGGAGCATCGCGATCCTCGCGGCGCTGATCCTGCGCTACGTCGTCATCTATCTCTTGTTGAAGGGGGACAGGAGTAATTGTAGTGGGGCCGTTGGCGGGATCAACCGGGATCGTGTAGGATTTTGCGGGGCAAAGTGACGGAAATCTGACCGGCCCCCACCGAGTGGTCCGTGCGGATTGTTAGTGCATTGACGCCTCCATCGCCAGTGTTGGCCGTAGGTGGAGCGAAGCGGAACCGGAGGGCGACACTGGCGATGGAACGGCTTCCGGC
>JAESGW010000228.1_pt1 | contig 94964 bp, 90 predicted proteins | sample 9269791 | NCBI WGS metagenome assembly JAESGW01 (sample SAMN16773120, study PRJNA677053) | algae metagenome | isolation source: Aphanocapsa lilacina HA4352-LM1 and co-occurring heterotrophs from near cave... | place: USA: Maniniholo cave, near Haena, Kauai, HI | collected 2009-07-28 | reverse complement strand
GCGACGATCCCGCCGGTGACGCTGATCGCGGGTCGCACGCTGATCGCAGGCCTGCTGCTGGTCGCGATCATGCGCTGGCGCGGAATCAAAATGCCTGTCGATGCCGAGAACTGGCGCCGTTTCCTGTTCCAGGCCTGCCTCAACAGCGTCATCCCCTGGACCATGGTGGCCTGGGGCACGCGGGCCGTCGATGCCAGCGTGGCAACCATCCTCAATTCGACGGCGCCGATATTCACGTTTTTCCTGACATTCGCGATCACCCGCCACGAGGCGGTGACGTCGCGCAAATTGATCGGCGTTGTCGCAGGCATGGTGGGGATCTGCCTGATCGTCGGCGTTCAGGCGCTATCCGGGCTGGGCGAGCAATTGGCGGCGCAGATCGCGCTGTTGCTGGCAGCGGTCTGTTACGCCGGTGCGGCGATTTTCGGCCGCGGCTTTAGGGATCTCGATCCGATGGCGCCGGCGGCGGGATCGCTGCTCTGCGGTGCCGCGATCCTGATCCCACTGAGCCTCGTGGTTGATCGGCCGTGGACGCTGACGCCGTCGATCAATTCGCTGCTGGCGCTGCTCGGGCTCGCGGTGTTTTCCACGGCGTTCGCCTTCGTGATCTATTTCCGCCTGATCCAGACGCTGGGTTCGATCGGCGCCACCGCGCAGGCCTATTTACGGGTGCCGATCGGCGTCGCGGCGAGCGTGGTTTTCCTCGGCGAGCAACTGAGCCCGACGGCTTGGATCGGCCTTGGCTGCGTCGTCATCGGCGTCGCTGCGATGACGATCCCGGCAAAGGCGAAGCCGATCGGGAAGGCGGTCTGAGCGGCTCCGGTTCCGACAGCGGCATCACCGCCGCTGGCCGAGGGGCCAGGCACCTGTGATCACGGGACAAATGCCGGATCAGGGCATCGGGCACCGCAATGGCCGGCGGGCCAATTTTGTCCGCCAGCCGGCGCCTGCAGCACGTTCCCAACAGACCGGAATACATCGTATATTGCGATCCGACTGGAGCCCGGCCTCGATAACCATGACCTCTGAATCGCCGCCGAATTCGACGACGCCAAGGTCGTTTTCGCTTTCAATCGGCCAACTGACATTCGGCAGCTTCATGCTGGTGCTGGCGGTGATCATCATCACCTCGACCGCCAGCGTCATCGCTATCAGGCATATCGACTCGACCTTCGTGGAACTGCAACGGCTGCAAAGCGTCGGCGACCTCGCCGAGGACATCGACCGCCGCATGAACGAATTGCGGCTGGCCGCACGGGATTTCGTGACCGATCCGGGCACGCAGTCGGTCCAGGTCGGGGAGGCCGCCACGGCGCTCAGCGAGGTCCTGAAAAAGACCCGGCTGGAGCTTGCTCCCGAGCAGCAGGACATGATCGACGGCGTCAGCGAGCGCCTGACCACCTACCGCACCGGGATCGAGCGGATTTCCGCGCTGATCAACCGCCGCGCCGAAATGATCATCGCGCTACCGCCGCTGCGCGAGCAGTTCGACGCTGCCATCGCCGAGACGGCCGATCCCCATATTGCATCGACATTGTTCCAGACCCAGAGCCGGATCGCCTCGGCGCTGCTGGCGCGCAATCCATCGGCTGCCGAACAGGCTGCGCAAAGCATGCGCGCGATGACGATTGCGGAGCCGAAACTCCGGGCAGCGGTCGATGCCTATGCCGAAGGGATCATCGGCATATCGATCCGCGAGCGGCAGATATCCGACATCGACAAGGAGGTGCTGGGTACCGAGGGCCGTCTGATCCAGCGCGTCACGGAACTGTTGCGCGAGGTCAGCGATCGGCGGGGTCGCGTTCTCGCGCGCGAGTTCGCAAGGACGCTGACGGAGGCGAAGTGGCAGAGTATCGTGCTCGGCACCGCCGGTGTGCTGATCGGGATATTCGCGTCGCTCCTGGTGGTCCGCCGTACCGTGCGCCCGCTTGCCTCGATTGCAACCTCGATCCGCGCGGTGGCCGGCGGCGAAAAGAGCGCTTCGATCCCGGCCACCGACGTCGACAACGAGATCGGCGACATCGCCCGCGCTGCGGAAGTATTCCGGCAGACGCTGGTCGACGCCGACACGGCGCGCGAGGCGGCGGTGCGCGCGCTCGCCGAACAGCGCCTCGCCGAGGAAAGCTATCGCAAGCTGTTCGAAGCATCGGTCGACGGAATCTACGTCACGACGCCCGGTGGCGCGTTGCTCAACGCCAACCCGGCGCTGGCGCGGATGATGGGCTACGCCACGCCGCAGGATCTGATCAACGGCATCGGCGACATCGCCGATACGATCTACGTCCACGCCGCGGCGCGGGCCGAATACGAGCGGCTGATGCAACGCGACGGCATGGTCCGCGAGTTCGAATATCAGGTTCGCACGCGCACCGACACGGTGCTCTGGCTTTCCGACAGCGCCAGCGCCGTGCGAAATGAGGCCGGCGAAATCGTTCGCTACGAGGGGACGGTGCGGGACATCACCGACCAGAAGCGGGCTGAAGACGCGATCGCCGAAGGTCGCCGCATGCTGCAGATGGTCATCGACACGGTGCCCGCCGTCATCAACGTCAAGGACAGGCGGCTACGGTACGTCCTGATGAACCGCTACATGTCCGGCATTTTCGGGGTCGAGCCGGGGGACGCGATCGGCCGTACCACTGCCGAACTGATGTCCCGTTACGGCGCGGCGAAGACCGACGAGCCCGACAAGCGGATTCTGGCGGTCGGCAAGGAACTCGGGTTTTACGAGGAGGAATACAAGGATTCCACCGGCCAGATGCGGCAATGGCTGGTGAACAAGCTGCCGATCCTGGATGGGTCCGGCGAGATCGAGAACATCGTGACCGTCGCGCTCGACATCGGCGAGCGCAAGCGCGTCGAATCCGAGATGCGCAAGGCCAAGGATGCGGCGGAAGCCGCACTGCGGAATCTGCGGGAAACCCAGAACTCGCTGATCGAAGCCGAGAAGCTCGCAGCGCTGGGGCGGCTGGTCGCGGGCGTCGCACACGAGGTCAACAATCCCGTCGGCATCAGCCTGACGGTCGCCTCGTCGCTGGAGCGGAAGACTGCGAACTTCAGGGCCGAGGTCGCCCGCGGCGAACTGCGGCGCTCCACTCTGAACGATTTTCTCGACACCAGTCGCGATGCGTCGTCGCAACTCGTCGCCAACCTCAACCGCGCCGCAGAACTGATCCAGTCGTTCAAGCAGGTCGCGGCCGACCGCAACTATTCGGACCAGCGCAGCTTCGATCTCGGCGATCTCACCGAGCAGGTGGTGATGAGCCTGCGGCCGGGTCTGCGCAAGCACAATTTGACGCTCAACGTCGAGTGCCAGCCCAATCTGATGATGAACAGCTATCCCGGCCCCTACGGTCAGGTGCTGACCAACCTGTTCCTCAACTCGGTGGCGCACGCATTTCCGGACGGCAAGGCAGGCACGGTCGACATCCAGGTCCGCGAGTCCGGCAAGAACAATGTCGAGGTGATTTTTTCCGACAACGGATGCGGGATGAGCCTCGACGTTCGCCGCCGCGCCTTCGACCCGTTCTTCACGACGCGCCGGGACCAGGGCGGCACCGGCCTTGGCCTGCATATCGTCTACAGCATCGTCACCAACCGCCTCGGCGGGCGGCTCGATCTCGATTCAGAGCCGGGTGGCGGAACACGCATCCAGATGATCCTGCCGCGCACGGCACCGCTCGAGCAGGCAGCGGAATAGGCGAACGCGGAAGCGCCGGCTGGCTAGAGCGTTTTCAAGCGAGTGGATGCCGGTTCCCGTGAAGAAAACGAGTCAAAACAAGAGTCTGGCTAATTGATATCCGCCAGCTTGTGCAGTGTCGCGCCGAAGATCTGGCTGGCTTTGCCGACCAGCGCCGTTCCGTTCATGTTGCCGCGCGTGTCGGTGAAGGTGCCGGACACCCCGATGCCGACGGGATTGGGACCGCCGAACAGCGGATTGGCGTCTTCGCGGGGAGTGGTGTGACGCTGCACGAGTACCTCGCCCTTGAAGGTGTCGCCCTTCACGGTGTAGCTGCCGGTGTAGAACAGGTAGGCGTCGCCGCCGAGGATCTGGCCATCGCGGAACAGAATCACGCCGCTGCCTTTGCCGATGCGTCCATCCAGCAGGGTGACGTGGATCGAATACAGCCCGTTCTTCATGATGATCCAATCCCGGCGACTGCCCGAGGAAGCCGGTTGGAAATTATGCCAAAGCGCGACCCGTAGCGTCAACGCGTCAGGTTACCCGCAAATTCCCGGGCAGGGGGCAAACCACGCGCATGCCACCCCGGCGTTGCTGGAGGCCTGATCGAACTGGCCCGCGAAATGCATGGTTCTGGCTGGCACCGGCCGGCGGGTGCTGGAGCAAGAGAAACAGGTGACCCACTGGATCAAGTCCGGCGGCCACGTGCCGCGACGCTACGTCAACAACAACGACCATGAATCCACGGGCTGCCACTGCGCCGGCCGCTGGAAAATACCGCTGGCGATCGGCGCCATGGTGCTGGCGTTGCCGCTGGCTTGCGGTCCCGGCCAGGCTCGCGACCCCGACGGCCGCTACGCCAATTCACCGCTGAAGCAGTGGTTCGACAGTCTCAAGAGCGGCAAGGGGCCTTGCTGTTCCGATGCCGATGGCAGTGCCGTCAGCGATGTGGACTGGGAATCGAAGGACGGACGCTACCGCGTTCGCGTTGAAGGCGAGTGGCATGAGGTACCCGAGGATGCTGTCGTCACCGAGCCGAACCGGATCGGACGAACCATGGTCTGGCCGATCAAGGGCTATCTGGGTATGACCATTCGTTGCTTCATGCCCGGCAGCATGACGTAGCTTTTCGCACCGGTTCACGAGCGGTACGCGCGGCGCGCCGTCCGGCAGCGGGCGATGACGGACCGACGTGTTCGGGTGCGGAAGGGTCAGGTATATTTCTTGTCGCGCTCCAGCAGCTCGATCGAGATGCCTTGCGGACCGCGGATGAAGCAGATGCGCACACCGGGCCGGATGGTGGTCGGCGGCTTGGTGAATTCGACGCCCTTGGCCTTGATCTCGGCGGCAACCGCGTCGATGTCCTTTACCGTCAGTCCGAAGTGATCGAGCCCTTGATAGGGCGTCAGCGGCGGTGCGTTGACGCCGTCGCCGGCGGCCACAGGCGCGATGAACACGTTGGCGCCCCCGAGCTTGACGTCGATCCGTCCGGGGCCGCGAACAACCTCGCCGCCCAGGACGTCTTCAAGCCATGCCGCGGTCGCCTCGGGATCGGGACTGCGCAAATGGATGTGGTCCCAGGTGACATTGACGTTCGGCATCTCGATTCCCCATTGTTCTTGTTGCGGCTGTAAGGCGCGGACGCGGTTCCGCCAATCTAGCCGCCTGACATCCCCAATTCCATCCCCGAGACTTTGACCGCCGCAATGCCGGAGCGGTAGTCGGGTTCGTCAGCGTTAACGCCGAAGCGGCGAAATGTACGCTGGTGAGCCCCGCTCGCGTTTAACCTTGTGCACCGGAACCGGCATTCCGTACCCGAAAACGTGACCGGCACCTTTGAACCTTGCCAGCAAGTCAGGAACTAATCGCTATGTCGCCCGTTAGGCGAGTTGACCGCGCGTATGGTGCGGGGGAGCGATTACCAAATGCCCGTGGTTCGATATTTCGTGTTTGTCGGTGGCGCGCTGCTCGCGCTGTTGCTGGCGATCAGCGGGTTTGCCCCGCAGCCGGTCGCCGTGGCCGAGAGTTCCGCACCGACGGTCGACAAGACCGTCGTCCGAATCTGGTCCGACCAGAAATTGCCGGAGCGGGTTGTCTACGACACCAGCCTTCCCACAATCGTTCCGTCGACCACGAACATTCAGGTCGCTGCAGCGCCGCCCCCGCCTGCTGCCGACGCTTCGGCCCAGGCCCGCGTGCGCGATACCTTTGCCCAGTTCGTTCCCGCCGAATCCAAGAAGCTTGAGCCGCAGCGCAAACGCAAGGTTGCCAAGGTTCGCACCAATCCGCCGGTCCGCGTCGCGCAGCAGTCGCCGTTCGGCTTCTTCGGGTCCCCGGGCTGGAACAACAGCTGGTAAGGTGTACTGCCTGGCTTACCTCGGCAGCTTTGGAATCTTGTCCGCAAAACCATTGTAGCAAGTCAGCCGCTCGTCTTCCTCTTTTTGGAAGCGGCATTCGGTGACGCTTTTGGCGGCCGCCGGCTTCGGCTTTGGTTGCGGCGCGTAGATCGCGTCGTAGCAATTCAGGCGTTCCTTGGTCGCGTCGTCGATATCCTGACAGGCCTGCAGCTTCTGGGCCGGCGACAATGGCTTTGCCGCTTCCTTCTTCGATCCGACCACGACCAGCGGCTTGCCACCAATCGTAGGAGGGCCGGCGGGCGTGCTCGTTCCCTGAGCAAGCGCCGCTGCCGGATAGAGGAACGCCAGCGCGAGGATGATCTTTTTCATTTCGGTTTGCTCTCGAATGGATAGGTTCGCCTGGACCGGTCATTTCGCGGAAAGGCGCGCCCCGGAGAGATTCGAACTCCGACCCTCCCGGAATCGAAATCCAGCAGCGCGTCAGCGTTCTCTAGCACCATCCCAGAGCGTCTGTCTAACCCGTTGATAATAGCTGTTCAATCGCGCCCGAGGGCCCGGCAGATGTCGTCGACTGCTGCTGAAGCGCGGCCGCCTTCATGCCAAGGGAGCAGCTCTTTGAGTGGGGGATATCTCTTGGCGAACTGCCATCACCATCCGGATCGCCAGCGGGCCGGTGCCTGCCAACGCGGATGTCACTCGACTGCGTGCAGCTCAACCGTTTTCGACCCGCGTTCACGCGCCTTCGCGGGGGTTAGGGAATTCTCACCTAAACTTCGTCGCGCTCCAGCTAGCGCAGGCGATAGGCATCGAACGCATGGGCCAGGAAGATGCCGATGCTGATGAAGGCAAGGAGCGCCGTTATGACCTCGATCATAGCTTTCCTCCCAAGGTTGAGATGCCGGGGAGGGCGCGCTTGAGAAACTCGCGGTAGATGAGGTTGAGGACCGATACTAACATGATCTAACCCCGTGGTTTTACGTGGACGCGATGATAGGGCGGTTGTGTTTCCGGAGCACTTCGCGCGCCGCTGAAATGGTTTCGTCGACCCCCTGCCATCCGTTGGGATCAACGGACCCCCGACGGGCCGTCCCTCTCTGGTTAACTCCAGGGCTCAGGCCGGGTTCCCTACCGCCGGACTGAACGAATCTGGCCCAGATTCGGGCCCGTTATGACCAAATTCCGCAGAGAGGCTGTGCCAGTAACAGTAACGCCGAGTATTGGTGCAAGGTCACAGTTGCTCCTATGTCAAAGCAGATTCAAATCGCGGCTTGCGCCGCTTGCATTGCGGTCCTCCTGCCGGTTGGCGTGCCAACGGTAGAAGCGAAGCAATGCCTTGCCGCGCCTTCGAATACCGAGAAGGCCTGGACCTATCGGCTGATCGATGGCCGAAAGTGCTGGTACGAAGGCAAGAGCATGATCTCGAAATCATTGCTGCACTGGCCTGCGCAGGCGCCCGCGGTCCAGCGGACTGCTGCCCGCGAAGCGCCGCCGGCCGGCGAAGCGCCCATCAAGATCCTCACGGTAAAGTCGGTTGATCTCCTGGATGCCCAGGCGTCGATGCCGAAAGACTCCGACGATTTCGAGTCGCGCTGGCGCGCGCGCGCAACCCTGGACTAGGCATCCGTTTAGAGGACGCGGGGCCTCTCCATGTCTGCTTCCGTTAACCAGTTGTTAACCATAAGCGCTCAGCATTCCGACATTAAAAAGACTTCCGGATCTCGGTCCGAACACGAAATTGATCGTTCATCCTGGGGACGAGCAGACGCTCGTGGGGCTCCAAGGAGTAACGTCATGTCGCTACCTGATGTGCGGCCCCAGGCGAATTTGCTTTCTGAGTTCTTCATGTCGATCCTCAGCGCGCTTGCCTTGGGTATCCCGATCGCGATTACGATCATCTGGATTTGCTCCTGATCGGCAAGTCGCTTGTTTTCCGAGGCACTCGTCCTTGTCCGGCATTTGCCTGCGAGGCACGCTCCCGCGTGCTGCCGTCAAGGTGGCTGCGGGAACTCCGCGTTCGATGAGTATTTGCACCACTCCGTTCACTGCGGTGAGCGGAACCAGTGTGAGGGGAACCTGCGCCAGCGCATGGCGCGGCGCTCTTGAGAAACGTTGCATCGTCGTGCGCTGCAAGCTCCCCTTTTTTTCGCCGCCATTTTCTTTCAAGGGACTGATCGGGTGCGGGGCTCCAGTGTGCCCAAAAGGTTCCGTGTGATCGTTCGACATTTGCTGCAGCAGGAAACCAACGTATCTCGCCGTGCGCTCCTGCGCGGGCTTGCATCCGCAGGCAGCGTGATCGCGCTTGGCGGATGCGCCGGGTTGGGCGCGACAGGCGCGAGCTACGACGCTTCGTCGTTCGCGGGCAACCCCACCTTGCTGATCACCACCACGCGCAAGCGGGTGAACGGCGGGCGCGCAAAACCCTGGTTCGGACCGGAGCGGGCTCCTGCGATTACTGTTGCAACGGCGAAGCTCGTGCCGCCGGACGACAGCCGCCTCTCGCTCTCCGCAGTCGGACTTGGCGACTGGCGCCTCGATGGCGTCGAGCCCGTTTCAGGAGATGTCGGCGACCTTCTCGCACAGGCCCAAGGCGGCGGAGACGTCCTGATCTACGTGCACGGGTTCAAGCAGACGTTCGAGACTGCGGCGCTCGATGCCGCGAACCTTTCCGACGGCATCAAGTTTCGCGGCCGGACGATGGTGTTCTCGTGGCCCTCCAAGGCCGGACTGCTCGACTACGCCTATGACCGCGAAAGCGCGATGTGGTCGCGCGACGGTTTTGAGCGCGTGCTCAATTCCATCGTCGGTGCGCCGGGCGCCGGCCGGACGCACATCGTGGCGCACAGCATGGGCACCATGCTGACGCTGGAAAGCCTGCGCCAGCTCTATGCGCGACACGGCGACAGCGTCGTGGGCAGGATCGGCTCGGTGGTGTTTGCCGCGCCCGACATCGACATGGACGTGTTCTCGTCGGCGATCAGCCGCATCGGTCCGCTCGCGCGCAAGATCACCGTGATCACCGCGACCAACGATCGCGCGCTGGCGCTGTCGGGACGGCTCGCCGGAGGGATGACACGGGTCGGGGCTGCCGAGAAGGCCGCTATCGAGCAGCTCGGTGTGCGTGTGATCGATGCCTCCGACGCCGGCTGGGGCGTCATCAACCACGACCTGTTCCTGTCCAACGCAGAGGTGCGGCGGGTGATCCGTCGCGCGATCGATAGCGCGGCGGCGTGAAGGCGCTCGGCGGAAACGATCCCCCAATTCCACTGGCGCGCTCGGAGAGATTCGAACTCCCGACCCTCGGAATCGAAATCCGATGCTCTATCCAGCTGAGCTACGAGCGCGTGCGTGGGGTCGCTTATCAGACTTGGCCTGACAGGGCCAGCACGGGCCTCAGTAACAGGGATACCGCCGGCGGTCCTGGCCGATATAGGCGGCCGCGCTTTGGCGGCAGAGGATGGTGGAGGGGCCGTCGTAGAAGGCGAAGGTGCCGGGCCGCAGGCCGGGGCCGTAATTGTGCAGGTAGCTGATCGGGTAGGGCAGTCCATAGGAATGGTGGTAGTGGCGGTGGTGCCGGTTATGGCGCGCATCCGCCAGGCTCGGGGCCAGGGCCGCGGCGGACAGGAGGGCCGCGCCAATCCAGAACTTCGCTGTTTTCATCTCGATTCTCCGGAAATCGCACTGAAACTAGCCGTTTTCAGCCGGTTTGGGTTCCTATTCTACGCGAAACGGCTGGAAAAGCTGCGGAAAACTGATCAACCGACGCGCATTTTTGGTCACCGTGGATTTTGGGCCCCAGCGATGCTTAACGAATTCCCAACACAGTCTGGCCAGAATTCTGCTGTCTTGTCCTGTGCTTACGGCCCCTTTTGGCCTCACCTGACAAAGGTCACCCGTTCTCCATTGCCCATGCGCATCACGTCGCTTGCCCTGTTGTCTCTCTCGGTCTCGGTGCTGGTCGCGATGCCGGCGCGCGCCGAACTGCACATCACACGCGACCACGGCGGCCTGGTCGAGGAGTACAAGGCCAAGTACAAGCGCATCCGCGACCGCAAGGAGCGCGTGATCATCGACGGCATCTGCAATTCGGCCTGCACGCTGGTGTTCGGCATCGTGCCGATGAACAAGATCTGCGTGACGCCGAAGGCAAGCGTCGGCTTCCATCTGGCCTATTACGACAAGGCCTACACGTTCGGCATCAAGGTCACCAGCGCGGAAGGTACGTCGGACCTGATGTCCTACTACCCGAACACGGTGAAGGACTGGATCCGCCGCAATGGCGGGCTCACCACCGAGATGAAGAAGATCAAGAACGGCGGCGAGCTCTGGAAGATCGTCGATCCCTGTCCGGAAGAGTGGTGATCCCGCGCTGATCGCGGGATCTTTTTCAATGATCCATAGCGTTTTCGAGCGAAGTGGACGCCGGTTCGCGTGAAGAAAACGCGTCAAAACAAGAATCTGGAGCTTCGGTTCTGATTCAATCAGAACCGAAGCTCTAGAACGTCACCACGCCGCGGATGGATTCACCGCGCTTCATCAGTTCGAACGCGTTGTTGATTTCGGCCAGCGGCATCACATGCGTGATCATCGGGTCGATCTGGATCTTGCCCTGCATGTACCAATCGACGATTTTCGGCACGTCGGTGCGTCCTCTCGCGCCGCCGAACGCAGTACCTTTCCAGACCCGGCCGGTCACCAGCTGGAACGGCCGCGTCGAAATCTCGGCGCCTGCCGGTGCCACGCCGATCACGATCGACTGGCCCCAGCCGCGATGGCAGGATTCCAGCGCCTGCCGCATCACGGTGACATTGCCGGTGCAGTCGAACGTGTAGTCGGCGCCGCCGATCTGGTCCGCGCCCGATTTCGTCATGTCGACGAGGTGAGGGACGAGGTCCTTGCCGAGCTCCTTCGGATTGACGAAATGCGTCATGCCGAAGCGCTCGCCCCACGCCTTGCGGTCATTGTTGATGTCGACGCCGATGATCATGTCGGCGCCGGCAAGGCGCAGGCCCTGCAGCACGTTGAGCCCGATGCCGCCGAGGCCGAACACGATCGCCTTGGCGCCTTCCTCAACCTTGGCGGTGTTGATGACGGCGCCGATGCCGGTGGTGACGCCGCAGCCGATGTAGCAGACCTTGTCGAACGGCGCGTCCTCGCGGATCTTTGCGACCGCGATCTCCGGCAGAACGGTGTAGTTCGCAAACGTCGACGTGCCCATGTAGTGATGGACTGGCTTGCCGCCGATCGAGAAGCGGGAGGTGCCGTCCGGCATCAGTCCCTGGCCCTGTGTGGCGCGGATCGCGGTGCAGAGATTGGTCTTGCGCGACAGGCATGACGGGCACTGCCGGCATTCCGGCGTATACAGCGGAATGACGTGGTCGCCCTTCTTGACGCTGGTGACGCCCTTGCCGATGTCGACCACGACGCCCGCGCCTTCATGGCCGAGGATGGCCGGAAACAGTCCTTCCGGATCGGCGCCGGACAAGGTGAACTCGTCAGTGTGGCAGATGCCGGTCGCCTTGATCTCGACAAGCACTTCGCCCTCGCGCGGCCCCTCGAGCTGGACGGTGGTTACTTCAAGCGGCTTTCCAGCAGCAACGGCGACGGCGGCGCGAACGTCCATGGCAATTCCTCGTTCAAGAATCTTTGGTGTGTCAGATCTTGGGTGCGTCAGGTCTTCGATATGTGAAATCGCGCAGGTAACCCCGCGCGATCGGTTCTTGCCGCATAGCACATGATGGGGCAACAGGGTCCGCAAATGACCAGCGATTTCGAAAAAATTGCCGCGCGTGCGGCGCCGGCGATTTTCGTCGTGCTCTGGAGCACCGGATTCATCGGCACCAAATATGTGCTGAACAGCGCCGAGCCGCTGACCTATCTCGCCATCCGCATGGCCTGCGTGGTGGGGTTGATGGCGATCATCGTTGCGATCGCGCGACCGCGCTGGCCGGACCGCATCGGGATTGCGCACAGCGCCGTCGCCGGCATTCTGGTGCACGGGATCTATCTCGGCGGCACGGCGATCGCGATCGCGCATTCGATTCCCGCAGGGCTCTCGGCGCTGATACCGGGACTGCAGCCGATCCTGACCTCGACGATCGCGAGCCGCTGGCTCGGCGAGCGCGTCACGCCGCTGCAATGGGCGGGACTATTGCTTGGGCTCGCGGGCGTTGTACTGATTCTGCACGACAGGCCGATGAGCGGCGAGGCGGGGTGGGGCTGGCTCGCCTCCGGCGTATCGCTGGTCAGCATCACGCTCGGCACGCTCTACCAGCGGCGCTACTGCAACGCGATCGACTGGCGCTCCGGCAATCTCGTGCAATTTGTCACGGTGACGATCTTCTTCGGTCTTGGCGCCTGGCTGTTCGAGACCAACGTCGTGCACTGGACCACCGAATTCATCCTGGCGCTCGCCTGGCTTGCCGTGGTGCTGTCGATCGGATCGATCGGGCTCTTGTACTGGCTGATCCGCCGTTCGGCCGCGACGTCGGTGGCGAGCCTGTTCTATCTGGTGCCGGCGGTGACGGCGCTGATGGCCTATGTGCTGTTCGGCGAACGGCTCGACGCCATCGCGATTGCCGGCATGATCGCCTGTGCCGCCGCCGTGCTGCTGGTCAACCGCGGCGCGCCCGCGAAGTCCTAATTGCCGCGGATCGATGCGTAGGCCTTTAACGCGCGTTCGCGCCCAACCTTGTGGTCGACGATCGGCTGCGGATAGGTCTTGCCGAGTTCGACGCCGGCGCTTGCGAGTTCGAGCGGCGTCGCCGTCCAGGGCTGATGGATCAGCTTATCAGGCAGTTGGCTTAGCTCCGGCACCCAGCGCCTGACATAGGCGCCGTCGGGATCGAACTTCTCGCCCTGCAGGATCGGATTGAAGACCCGGAAGTAGGGGGCTGCGTCGGCGCCGGAGCCTGCCACCCATTGCCAGTTGGCGGGGTTGCTGCCGGCGTCGGCGTCGACGAGCGTGTCCCAGAACCATTGCTCGCCGCAGCGCCAATCGATCAGGAGGTGCTTGACCAGGAACGACGCCACCACCATGCGCACGCGGTTGTGCATCACGCCGGTGTGCCAGAGTTCGCGCATCCCGGCATCGACGATCGGATATCCGGTCCGGCCGCGCTGCCACGCCTGCAAGGCCTTGTCGTCGTACTTCCAGGGAAAGTCGTCGAAGGAGGGCTGCAGGTTGCGGGTCGCGAGATCGGGGACGTCGAACAGCAGATGACGGCAGAACTCGCGCCAGCCGAGTTCGCTGAGGAATTTGTCGATATCGGCGGACAGGCGAGGGTGTTCAGCCGCCGCGAAGCGTGCGGCATGCCAGATCTGGCGCGGGCTGATCTCGCCGAAGCGAAGGTGCGGCGAGAGTTTTGAAGTGCCGTCCCGGTCGGGCCGGTCGCGGTCGCCGGTGTAGCCGGCGATGCCGTCGGCAAGGAACGCCTTGAGGCGGGCCTGCGCCGACGCCTCGCCGGGTTGCCAGGTTTCGCGCAGACCTCCGGCCCAGTCCGGCCTGGTGGGCTCGAGCTCCCAATCTTCGAGCGTATCGCTGGCGAGGTCGGGCACGCCGTTCAGCCGCTTCGGTGCCGGCAGCGGCTTTGGCGGATCGCCGAGCGCCTGCACCCGCCGCCAGAACGGCGTGAATACGCGCAGGCCCCGGTTCTCCTTGTTGCGGATCTGGCCGGGCGCCGCCAGCAGGTCGCCAGGAAAGCGTTCCGCGGCGACACCGATCTCACCGAGGGCAGAGGCGACCTGATCGGCCACGGCCTGATGCGGCGATTGCGCGATCTCATTCCAGTACACGCTTCCCGCATTGGTCTCGCGCGCCAGCGCGGCAATGACCTCTGGCGCTGATCCCTTGCGCAACAGCAGCGACGCGCCCCGCTTGGAGAGGCTCGCCTGCAGGGCGCGGAGCGACTGCGCCAGCCACCAGCGTGCCGCGCCGCCGGGCGGCCGGCGGCCAGGCGCCTTGTCGTCGAGCACGTAAATATATGCAACCGATGCGTGTGCATTGGAGGCTGCGTGGAGGGCTGGATGGTCGGAAACACGAAGGTCGTCGCGATACCAGACGATGGCGGGGCGGGAAGCCGTCATGCGCGCATAGGTTCCATCGGTTTCTTCAACCTTTGTCTAGGGTTGTGCCCATTAAGGCGATCGTAAGCAAAACCCGTCAAATTGAGCCCGTTTTTGGGGGATTACTCATTATGACCGCGCGTTCGACTGGAAAGTTCCTGCCTTCGCTGAAGCTTCGGCTCGGCACCAAGGCCGTCATCTCCGCCATTCTTCTGATCGCGGTCAATACCGCGCTGGTTGTAGGCGCCGCCCACTGGTCGCTGACCAACGAGTTCGGCGACAGGGCGATGCGTGACATCGAAATGAACCTGCGCACGCTGAGCCTGGCTTTTGCCGAGACCTACAGCGACGCCAAGATCACCCTCAAGGACGGGGTGGTCGCCCGCGCCGAAATGCCGAAGATGCCCGAGTTCAAGGATCACGCGATCGTCGATCGCGCGGTGGGCTATACCGGCGGCAACGCGACTTTGTTTGTCTATGACGAGGCGAGCAACCAGTTCGTCCGACGCACCACCAACGTCAAAAAGGAGAACGGCGACCGCGCCGTTGGCACCCAGCTCGCCCCCGACCATCCCGGACAGGCCGTCCTGCGCCGTGGCGAGGCCTACAAGGGGCCGGCGACGCTGTTCGGCAAGACCTTCATGACCGCCTATTATCCGATCGTGAACCCGGCAGGCAAAGTCATCGGCATCCTCTACGTCGGAATCCCGATGGCGCAGTTCGAGACCATGCTGTCGCACGCCATCACGAACATGGCCATTGCGGCCGGTGTGGCGGCGCTGCTGGTGATGCTGCTGACCATGGTGCTGGTGCGCCGCGTGACCAAGCCGCTGACCTCGGTCACGGCCTCGCTGACCGCGATCGCCAACGGCAATGCCGACGTCGAGATCGACTGCCACGACCGCACCGACGAGATCGGCGAGATTGCGCGAACGCTGGCGGTCTTCAAGAACAACTCGGTCGAGCGCCGCCGCCTGCGCGAGGAACAGACCGCGGCTGCGATTGCCTCGGCCGACCAGCGTAAATCCGAGCTGCGAGGGTTCGTCGACGAATTCCAGACCAGCGTCGGAACCATCCTCGACAAGGTGCTCAACTCCTCCGGTGAATTCGAGCGCGTCGCGCGGCAACTCACCGAGACCGCGCGGACCACCGCCGGCCTGTCGGGCAAGTCGGCCGGCGCATCGGAGACCGCATCCGAGCACGTCCGGACTGCGGCGACCGCATCCGACGAACTCTCCAGCTCCATTGCAGAGATCACCCGCCGGGTCCAGGAATCGAACGGGATCGCGGCCGATGCCGTCAAGCAAGCCGCCGCCACCGACCAGCGCATCAACGAATTGTCGGAAGCCGGCGCCCGGATCGGCGACGTGGTGAAGCTGATCACCTCGATCGCCGAACAGACCAACCTGCTGGCGTTGAACGCCACCATCGAGGCGGCGCGCGCGGGCGACGCCGGCCGCGGCTTTGCCGTGGTGGCACAGGAGGTCAAGAGCCTCGCCGGCCAGACCGCGAAGGCGACCGAGGAGATTTCCAGCCAGATCGGCAACATGCAGCTGGCGACCGAGGAGTCGGTCAGCGCCATCAAGGCGATCGGCCAGACCATCGAGCGCATCAGCGATATCGCCACCTCGATCTCGGCGGCGGTCGAGCAGCAGCGCGGGGCGACGCAGAATATTGCGCAGAGCGTCCGCGCGGCGGCTAGCGGAACGGCCGATGTCGCCGTCAACATCCGCAACGCGGCGCTGGGCGCCGACGAGACCGGCGAAACTTCCAGCCGGATGTTCGCATCGGCGCAGAACCTGTCCGGCGAAAGCCTGCAACTGAAGGCCGAGGTCGAAAAGTTCCTCGATCGCGTCCGGGCTGCCTGATCGGGATGTCACGGCGGCGGATAACGTCGCCGTGAAACCGCAGGCCTCCAGATTCGTAGTTCAGTTATACTGCGAATGATTGCCCTCGTTTCCGGGCTGGAGGCCACCGTGAACCGATACGTCGCGCTCTATCTGGTGACGCTGTTCGTCATCGTCCCGATTGACTTCCTGTTCCTTGGCGTCATTGCCAAGGGCTTCTTCACCTCACAGGTCGGGCACCTGCTGGGCGAGATAAAGCTCGTGCCGGCGGTTCTGTTTTACCTGGCCTATGTCGCGGGAATCCTGATCTTCGTCAGCGGTGGCGGCGGCGCGACCTGGCAATCGACGCTGCTCTATGGCGCGCTGTTCGGCTTCTTCTGTTACGCGACCTTCGAGCTCACCTCGATGTCGATGCTGAAGAACTGGAGCTGGGCGGTCGTCGTCGTCGACATTGCGTGGGGAGCGTTCGTTACGGCGGTCTCAGCGACGGCCGGGCTGCTAGTGGCGAATTGGGTGGCGCCAGAGGGTTAGGTTGTTACCGCCGCGCGGTAGGGCGGGCAAAGCGCAGCGTGCCCACCATTCAAGCTCCGGTGCAAGTGATGGTGGGCACACTGCGCTCTGCCCACCCTGCAAGTCTCTCAGGCGGTCATCCCGGGTTCGATGCTTACGCACCATCCCGGGATGACCGCTGCGCGGTCACTTCGGCTGCGGGACGATCCGGATGTAGGGCTTCGGCGCCTTCCAGCCCTGCGGATAGATCGTCTTCGCCTCGTCGTCGCTGACCGAGCCGGCGATGATGACGTCCTCGCCCTGTTTCCAGTCGGCCGGCGTCGCCACGCGATGCTTGGCGGTCATCTGCAGCGAATCGATCGAGCGCAGAATTTCCTGGAAGTTGCGGCCGGTGGTCATCGGATAGACCATCACCAGCTTGATCTTCTTGTCCGGACCGATGACGAACACGTTGCGGACGGTCTGGTTGTCAGCGGGCGTGCGGGTGAGCGGATCGCCTGACGTCGAGGCCGGCAGCATGTCGTAGAGCTTCGAGACGTTGAAATCGGTGTCGCCGATCATCGGGTAGTTCGGCGCCGCGCCCTGCGTCTCCTTGATGTCCTCGGACCATTGCGCGTGCCTGTCGACGGCATCGACGCTCAGCCCCATCAGCTTGACGCCGCGCTTGTCGAATTCCGGCTTCAACTTTGCGAGAGCGCCGAGTTCGGTGGTGCAAACCGGCGTGAAGTCCTTCGGGTGCGAGAACAACAGCGCCCAGCTGTTGCCGATCCAGTCGTGGAATTTAATTTTGCCTTCGGTGGTCTGGGCTTCGAAATCAGGGGCGGTTGTGCCAATCTGGAGTGCCATGATACGACCTCATCTCGTTCTAGTTACAGGGAAATTCGTTCTGGTGATTATAGGTGCCGGGAGCGGTCAATGGAACCGCTTCACGTAAAAGGTGAGATCCTTCTCCGCAAGTGCGGAACTCCTAGCACCTTCTTTTAATCCGCGCGCCTGCGGTGAAAAGAACCCGTCGCCCGCAGTGGTCCGGATTGCCCCGGTACTGCCTCTTATGGTCTTCAACACGCTCCGGCCGGTTTGCCATTCCGGATCGCGCCGATGTGAACCGTGATCAACGTCACAGCGACCAATTGGCAACCATGTAGAAATCTCGAAATGCTGGTTTCGAATCGTTAACCGCTCGTTCATGCCCGGTATGGAAATGCTGGACCCGAAAAATAGAAACTGAGAAGTGCAAACTATGTCTGCCGCGACTGCCAAGACCGAACTGTCCGCCGAAACGTCCGACGTTCCACAACCGTCCTGCCGCCAGACCGCGGCCCATGCGCTCACGATCGTGCGTGATGGCGTGATCACCGGCGAAGGCCCGACCACGAAGGGCCGTATCCATTTTTCCCGCGCACTCGATGCCGATGACGCTGCCTGGTGCGCGCGCATCCTGACCGCGTCCGCCGTCGAGCATCAGCCGGTGAGCCGCGCCGAGGCCGAGGCATTGTTCGAGATCAGCGACGCCGGGGCCGAACGCACTGACGATGGCCGTTTCGACGACCTCCTGGCCAAGGCGATCGCCCATCATGCGGCGTCCGCGTCCGGCCTGCCGGTGCCGCCGCGCACGGTGGCACTGTCGCCGGATACCCCGATCGAGAGCTGGGCGCCGGTGAAAGCCGTCAACATCGACACGCATGTGCTGGAATGGATTGCCGGCCAGATGCGCGGCAAGCGCCGCGTCAACCATCGCCTCGCGACCATGGTCGCGGCGCTGCTCGGTGTCGCCGTCGTGCCGCTGGCCCAACTGCCGGCCGTGATGGACCTGGGGATGTAATTTCAACTTGCGATGATCTAAAAAGCGGCGGGGATGCTCCCCGCCGTTTTTGTTTGTGATCCTGGGTGGGCGAACCAGGGCGGTCGGTCTCCACCCGTGAATATTCCGGAACATCGAGGGAAACATTGCAGGCCACGGCCGTTCATCATGGCAGGAGGCCGTCATGACCAAGTCTCAACCGAAAGCCGAAGTGCGGACCAAACCGATCGTCGGGCAAACGTCAGGGGAGGAACTGCCGAAACAAGGCAAGAAGCCCCAACTGGACGTGACCGACTCTGAATCGGCCAAGGGTGGCAACGATCAGGGCATCGTCCGTGACGAGCGTGGACAGGAGCAGCCGCGCGACAAGGAGCGCGCCCAGCACGTGAGTCGGGTCGACCGGGGCGGTGACCCGCCGGGCAAGCCGGCGTAGCGAACGGAAGGGCCAGGACCTCGGGCGCAGCGCCGCCTGATTGCGATTTGCGAGGTTTCCATGAAGAGCAGGGTCGTCACTTCCAGGGAGGAGGCGCAGGTTCATGTCGTGGTTCTGGATTCCGGGGAAGAGGCGTTTGCAACCCTTGCCCGGTTCGCCGGGGAGGCAGGAATTACCGCCGCCTCGCTAACGGCGATCGGCGCCTTTGAACGCGCGACCGTGGGCTGGTTCGACTTCGCCTCGAAGAGCTATCGCAAGATCGAGGTCAACGAGCAATGCGAGGTTCTCAGTGCGATCGGCGACGTCGCGATCGGCGACGACGGCAAGCCCAGCCTTCATATCCACATCGTGCTTGGCCTTTCCGACGGATCGACCCGCGGCGGGCATCTGCTGGCGGGCACGGTAAGGCCAACCCTCGAAGTTGTTCTGACCGAGGTCGCGGTCGCGCTTCGAAGGAAGAAGAGGGCAGACCTCGGGATTGCGTTGATCGATCTTGCCGCGACCCGCGGTTGAACGCGCGGGCAGCCGCCCGATAGGAACCATTCTGCTCGATTTGCGATTGTCAGCCGCCAACGATGGAGGACACCAATGGCTGACAAGGACCTCAACGAACTGTTTCTGGATACGCTCAAGGACATCTACTACGCCGAAAAGCAGATACTGAAGGCGCTGCCGAAAATGGCGAAGGCTGCCCAGTCCGACAAGCTGCGGGCCGCCTTTGAGAAGCACCATGACGAAACCGAGGGGCAGATCGAGCGGCTGGAGAAGATATTCGAACTGCTGGGCAAGGCCGCGCGCGGCAAGAAGTGCGATGCGATCGAGGGCATCCTCGATGAAGGCAAGGAGATCATGGAGGAGTATGCCGACACGACAGCCCTCGACGCCGGGCTGCTGGCGGCCGCCCAGGCGGTCGAACACTACGAGATTTCTCGTTACGGCACCCTCAAGGCGTGGGCCGCGAAGCTCAACAATCCGCAGGCGGCCAAGCTGATCGACCAGACGCTGGCGGAAGAAAAGAAGACCGACGAAGCCCTGACCAAGATTGCGGAGACCGCGGTCAACTACGAGGCCGCAGCGTAAAGCGAGCCTCGGCGCCTTCCCCCCGAGGTGAGGGCCACCGGCTCTGTCCGATCCGAGAAAAGAGCCCCGCCGGTCCCGCTTGAGCGGGACGTAGGCGGGGCATCAGTTCGACGTCGCGGGGAGGAAACGTCGATGCGGGCAAAACGCCCACTTCGCGCGATCGTTCCTCGCCAGACATGTGCCTGTTGCAGGCTGCGCAAACGGCAGCCGGCGAGACGCTATCGAAGCGGCTCCACTTTCGCCGCCATGTCGGGGAAGCGGCTGACGCGATAGGTCGCATTGCTGCACTTGAGAACCCACACAGGGTGATCCGGCTTCGAGCGCTTCCTGTCCTGCACGGCGCCGAGCGACTTGTCGCACGCAAAGCCCTGCAGGCGTATCTGTGCCGCGAGCACGTTCTGCGGTGCTTCCCCGGCCGCCTGTGCGTGGGCGGGCGAATTCAGATTGGAGGCGGAGGCCAGCAGGACAGGGGACAGAACAACAGGGAGATATTGACGCGCTTTCATGAGACGCCACCTTCAGACGGGTCCAAACCTCTCCCAGATTGACTCTTTCAAGTCGCAAAGACAATCGAGCGCTGTGCGACCCCGGCTCGCGGCTGTGGCGCGTCAATCCACTTCCGCAAGAGGGTTGCAATCTGAAGCACGTACAAATACTTGCTTCCCCGGTTCCGGCCGTAAGCAAACGTTTAGCGGCGGTGTGTAGACTGCTGCGGATAAGTTCTGTCTTAACCCCCGGTTAGTCATGCGCCTCCTGCCGATGAGAGACCCTGACAGGTCCTGGCGATCGATCAAGGGCCAGTGGAAGAAGGACGCCGAGAGCGTCGGCGAGGACTTTTCGACCTTTTCCACCGGGATATTCTCGGCCTACGACGCCCTGACCAAGGACGGCGACAACCCCAATCTCTACTGCCTTTCCGACGGCGAGCGGATTCATGCGGCCTGCCAGGTCAGCCGCCTGATGATGAGCAAGTTCCCGAACCCCATCCTGCGCGCACGCTTCATCGTGCTGTCGCCGATCTACGATCTGGGTATCGCCGACGCCGGCAAATATGCCCAGATGATGGTCGCGCTATTCTCCGGCATCGTATGGCTTTCGCGGGATACGATGACGGCGAGCCACATCCGCTTCTTCCTGAAGAGCCCCGGAGATTCGCAGTTCTTTGCGCCGCTGCGGGCAGCGACCGAGTCGTCGCTGTTCTCCGAGTTCACGATCGAAGGCGGTCTGATCGAGTGCAGCCTCAAGGAAGCGGAACTGGCGGAAACCGCCTGATTTCTGCGCCCGTGGCTTAACCTCCCGATAACTCACTTTGCTAACGCCCCCTTGGGTTGTGTCCCCCTACAACAAAAGCGTGTGGGAGCGGGGGAAATGCTGAACGGTTCGTCTGGAGATTTGGTTGCGGCCGGCCTGCGGCGGGCAGTCGTTGATGCGCTGTCGCGGCTGAAGCTCGGCGCGATCCAGTGGCTCATTCTGGGTGCTGCCGTGGCCGTCATCGCCATCACGCTTGGCACCGGCTACTTCGCCCTGCAATATCGCGAGCGGGCGCTCGAGGTGGCGGAGCGCGACCTCAACAACACGGCGCTGCTGCTGTCGCGCCACTTCGATCAACGGCTCAACGATCTGCAGCATGTGCATGACGACGTGCTGGCCGCGATACGGGCGGAAGGCGTCGATACCGCCGATGCGTTCGAGAAGAGAATGTCGACATTGAGCGCGCATGAAATGTTGCGCGCCAAACTTGCGGTGCTTCCTCCCGTCGGCGCCCTGAACCTGTGGAGCGCAAAGGGCTCCCTGGTCAACTCATCGGAAATGTGGCCGGTGCCCGACGGCACCATCACGGATCGACGCTACTTCCAGGAGTTCACGTCGGGGAGGCCCACGCCCGACATGATCCTCGAACCGGTGGTAAGCAAGGTCACCAAGGTCTGGACGATGGTGTTCGCCCGAAAGATCGTCGGCCGCGACGGCGAGATCATGGGCATTACGGTTCGCGGCGTCGAGCCGTATCATTTCGAGGACTTTGTCGGTTCGCTGATGCTGGACAGCGACACCGCAATCTCGATGATTCACCGGGACGGCACCATCATCGCCCGCTATCCGAAGGACGACAGGCTTGTCGGGCGCAATGTTGCCGGTACACCCTCATTCCAGCGCGCGCTGGCGATGGACGGCAACATATCCGGACGCTTCACCAGCGAGCGGGAGTCGGAAGACAAGGTCGGGGCGGTCAGGTCGCTGGAGCATTTTCCGATCTTCGTCGTCGCCACCACGAAGACGTCGACTGTACTGGCTGACTGGCGGTCGCAAACGCGGTTGCAGTTTTGCGGCGCGGCCCTGGCCGTCGTCATCGTGATCGGCATGGTGTTCCTGATCGTGCGCAAGCTGCGCCAGCAGCATGCCGCCGCACAGCACATGCTGTCGGAGAAAACCCGGCACCTCGACACCGCGATCAACAACATGACCCAGGGCCTGCTGCTGTTCGATGCGTCGGGGCGGCTGGTGATCTCCAACCAGCAGTATATCGACATGTTCGGCCTGTCGCCGGATATCGTCAAACCAGGCTGCCATCTGCGCGACCTCATCACGCACCGCCAGCAGCTCGGCTCGTTCGTCGGCGACGTCGACGCCTACTGCGCTAAATTTCTCGACCCCAGCATCGATCTCAAGGACAGCGTGACTTCGACGCCGGACGGCCGTTCGATCAGGCTGATCTTCAAGCGCTCGCCGGACGGCGGCTGGGCGACCACGTTGGAAGACGTGACCGAAGTCCGTCGCGTCCAGGCCAGGATCGAACATCTCGCCCATTACGACGCACTCACCAACCTGCCGAACCGGACGCTGTTCCAGCGCCATGCCGAGAAGCTGCTGCAGGCCGAAGGCGCCGAGTTCGCGATCCTCTACATCGACATCGACGAGTTCAAGCGCATCAACGATACGCTGGGACATCTGATCGGCGACGAGTTCCTCAAGGGCGTCGCGGACCGGTTGCGCCAGTCGGCCGGGGGCGGGGACTTCATCGCCCGTCTCGGCGGCGATGAGTTCGCGGTCCTGCAGCACGGCATCGAGGGCGCCGAAGATGTTCACGCGCTGGTCGCGCGGATCTATCAGGCGCTGCGCACGCCGTTCGACTGCCATGGCCATCAGTTCACCAGCGACGCCAGCATCGGCATCGCGATCGCGCCGCGCCATGGCGCCGATCTGTTCGACCTCCTGAAGAACGCCGACCTCGCGATGTATGCCGCGAAAGCCGCCGGCCGCAGGACGTACCGCTTTTTCGACCCGTCGATGGAGCAGGAAGCCAACCGTCGCCGCGAACTCGAAGCCGACCTGCGCGCGGCGCTGGCGCAGGGCGGGTTCGAACTTCACTATCAGCCGCTGGTCGACCTGTGCAGCGATGACGTCATCGGCTGCGAGGCCCTGTTGCGCTGGAGGCATCCGGTGCGCGGGATGGTTTCGCCCGCCGACTTCGTGCCGGTCGCCGAGGAAACCGGCCTGATCGAGGAGATCGGGCAGTGGGTGTTACGCACTGCCTGTGCGGAGGCTGCGACGTGGCCGGCCCACGTGCGGATCGCCGTCAACGTCTCGCCGATCCAGTTCAAGTCGGAAACGCTGCCGCTGAAGGTCGCCGCAGCGCTCGCCGAAACCGGTCTCGATCCGCGGCGCCTGGAACTCGAGATCACCGAGGCGGTCTTGATCGCGGATCACGACGCCGCGCTGGTGGCGTTGAACCAGCTCCGCGCGCTCGGAATTCACATCGCGCTCGACGATTTCGGAACCGGTTATTCCTCGCTGCAATATCTGCAGCGGTTTCCGTTCGACAAGATCAAGATCGACCGCTCGTTCGTCAGGGAAGTGACGCACAATTCCTCGTCGGCCTCCATCATCCGCGCGGTGGTCAGCATCGCAGCCGACCGCAACATGATCACCACCGCGGAAGGCGTCGAGACGCTGGACCAGCGCGAGACCGTGCAGAGCCTGGGCTGCACGCAGATGCAGGGCTATCTGTTCAGCGCGGCGCGGCCGGCGAGCGAAATCCGGAAGCTGCTGGCCTCGGGGGAGGCGGGCGTCGAGGACGCGGCGTGAGCCGGGGCCTGCGCGGAGCCAGAATACAAAATCTGTAAAACAACCCCATGCAAAGTAGAAACTAGCGGCGCGCCTCGGATATCGCTTTCCTGAGAATCCGCGACAGCAGCTCCACCGAATAGGGTTTTTGGATCAGCTCGAAGCCCTGGTGCGCGCTCTCCGCCAGCACGTTGCTGTAGCCGCTCGTCAGCACCACGGGCAGGCCGGGGTAGTGCTCGCGAATGAGACCGGCGAGCTCGACGCCGTTCATGCCGGGCATGATGACGTCGGAAAACACCAGGTCGGCGGAGAACTCGTCCTTGGCAAGGATGGCGAGCGCTGCGTCCGCGCTGGCGACGCGGCGGACGGTGTATCCGAGATCTTCCAGCAGTTCGGTGGAGAATTGTCCGACGTCGTCATTGTCCTCGACCACGAGGACGCGGTAGCCGCGGCCCCGCGCGGCCGGTTCGCTGCCACCCGCCGCGGCTTCGATCGCCTCGGCAGGCGCCGCCGCCTGCGGCAGATAGATCGTGAAGGTGGCGCCTTCGCCGGGCGGACTCACGACCGCGATGTCGCCGTCGGATTGCTTGGCGAAGCCGAACGCCTGGCTGAGGCCGAGGCCGGTTCCCTTGCCGACCTCCTTGGTCGTGAAGAACGGTTCGAAGATCGTCTCGAGCAGCTCGGGCGCGATGCCGCCGCCGGTGTCCGCCATGGCGACGGCGACGAAGTCGCCGCTGCGGGCGGGCTGGGCGCGCAGCGCAGGGATGCCGTTCACCTTGCGCACGCCGATGGTCAGCCGGCCTTCGCCGTCCATGGCGTCGCGGCCGTTGACGGCGAGATTGATCAGCGCGGTCTCGAACTGCGCGACGTCGGCAATCGCAAAGCAGTTGCGATCCGATATCTCAACGTCAATCTGGATCCGGCCGCCGACGAGGGGACGGATCAGCTGGGCCACTGCCTCGACCTGCGTGCTGACATTGAACACCTGCGGCTTCAGCGGCTGCCGGCGGGCAAATGCCAGCAATTGTCCGGTCAGCTTGGAGGCCCGCTCGACGGTGTCGGAAATGGCGTCGATGTAGCGCCGGCGGCGTTCTTCCGGCAGTTCGCGGCGGCGCAGGAAATCGGTCGCCGAGCGGATGATGGTCAGGAGATTGTTGAAGTCGTGCGCCACTCCGCCGGTCAATTGCCCGACTGCCTCCATCTTCTGCGACTGGCGCAGCGCTTCCTCGCCCTGGCGGCGCTCGGTGACATCGACGGCTTCGGGAACCGCGCCGATCACCGCGCCGTGCTGGTCGCGCAGCGGTCGCATCGCGAAGTCGAAATAGCGTTCGCCGATCGGCAGGGATAGCCGCATCTCGGTCCGGACTTCCTCGCCCCGCATCACGGCGAAGAAGGCCTCGCGGACGGCGTCACGCATGCCTTCGGTCCCGGAAAACCACGGCGTTTCCCAGAACGGCTTGCCGATCACTTCGCTCGCCTCGCTGCGGATTCCGGCCAGCGCCGTGCGGTTCGCATACAGGAGATTGCCCTGCAGGTTCAGCAGCACCTGGGACTGATGGCTGGTCTCGAGGATCGCGCGCATCTGCGCGTCATTGGATTCGAGCTGTGCGGTTCGCTCCGTGATCCGCAATTCGAGGATCTCGTTCAGCTGGCGCAGGTCGCGCTCGCCCTGCTTGGCTGCTGTGATGTCGTGGGCGACGCCGATGAAGCCGATGTGGTTGCCGGTCGGATCCCAGCGCGGCTGCGATTCCGAGCGCAGCCATCGCCATTCGCCCGCAGCATTGCGGTAGCGCGCCTCCAGCACGAACGGCTTGAGCGAGGCCTCGCCGGCGATCGATTCCTGTACGATCCGCTGCTGGTCATCCGGGTGAAGCCGCTTGCGCCAGTCGAACGCGATGGCTTCCTCGAACGGCAGCCCGAGAAAATCGACATAGGCGCGGTTGGCGAAGGAGCGCGTGCGGTCGAGCTTGGTGACCCACATCGGCACCGGCGCGCTGTCGGCGATCAGGCGAAAACGCTCCTCGCTTTCGCGCAGCTTTTCCTGGGCCAGCATCCGGTCGGTGGCGTCGATATGGGCGCCGACCAGCCGCAGCGCGCGTCCCTCGTCGTCGCGTTCGATCTTGGCGACGACGTCGATCCAGCGCGTCTGGCCGTCGTCCGGCCGCACGATGCGGTAGGTGGCGTTATAGTCCTCGTCGCGGCCGGCAAGCGCATCGAGGAACTGTTTGACCGTTCGCTCGCGGTCGTCCGGGTGAATTCGCTCGACCCATTGTTCGTGGGTCTCGTTGGCCGCATCCGGCGGCAGGCCGTGGATGATGAGGTATTCCGGCGAGCGGCGGTTCTTGAACCCTTCGCGGAAGTCGACCTCGACGCCGCCGACGCGCCCGATCCGCTGGATCCGCGCCAGTTCCGCTTCGCGTTCCTGCAGCGCCCGATGAGCGCGGTCGCGTTCGCTCGCGATCTGCTGCAGATGTTGCCGCAGGCGATCGGTGGCAGATTCAGGCAGGATGTTCGAAGTGTCGGAAGAGGTCATGCGGGCCGGCGGTCTTTGCCGGCAGTTTCACACAGGAGACGGCTGCTTTGCCAGCTTCATTTGGTTTTTGTTGGTGGGCGACAATTGTAGGCCCGGCGGAACCCGGCCGCCTGGGCGTCGTCCTCGGAGCAAAACCAGCGGTCGGGATTGCCCAAGCCCGGATAGGAACGGCACGCCTGCAAATGATAGATGCCGAGGTTCCCGGTCACGCGCGCGCGAACGGCGTACTTGCCTTTGATGTTGCAGCTTCCGGGCATCACGAGGTCTTCGGGGAATAAAGCCTCGCGGATTTCGCGATCGCGGTCGGCGCGGCATGCGCCGCCGAGCAGGGGGGCGTCCTTCTTCCCGAGGCGGAACTCCTGCGGCGCGATGAAACAGCCTTTCCATAGTCCCTGGCGATCTTCCCTGGCGCGGGCCTGGTCGGCCTGGAAGCGGCCGGTGGCGGATGTTTCGACATTGAAGCCAAATCCGCTGCTGATGATCATCCGGCTCAGGCTCGTCGTTTCGCCTTCGATCCCGCAGGCGCCGATACGCCGCTTCTTGTAGGTGGGGTCCGCGCCGAGATCGTCGCAGCGCACCTGACGGTCGCCGATCAACTTCGTCAGCTGGTCGCGGGCCTCGACGCCGCAGGTCCAGACGTCGGCGTGCTCGTCGATGCAGAGTTGATCAAACGCCGGCGTGTCGACGCCGTCGAGCCGGTAGGTGACGTTGCCCAACTGCAGCGTGCCGCCATCGCGGACGATGGCCGTGGCAGCCGAACTCCGGGTGATGGGGAGCAATGCGAGTAACAGCGCCGCAACAAGGAAAATATGTGACCGCATCTGTTTCACTTCAAATCATTCCGTGTACGCGTTGCCTTCTATCATACGCCTGCGTGCTTGAACCAAGTTGCTGGTCCCGATCGTGAGCAGAATTCACACCGTGAGGAAAACGCGGCAAGTACCCAAACGGCGCATTGACTTCATGAGAACAAATATAGAACATGGCCGCGTCACCCACATGGAATTTGCTCATGTCGTTCTCTTCACAGCCGAACCCCGAAGAGACCGACGAGCTGGAATCCGCGGTGGATCAAGCCATTGCGGCCTGCGGCGGCGACATGAGGGCGACCATCCGCGCGCTGATCGTTGCCAATGAGTATCTCGAATCCGAGGTTGGCGAGCTGATGAAGGCGGTCAGCCACGCCTACGCCCGAGGCCGGTTCAACTCCTATTCGGGGTGAACGGCCGCCGTCCGGGCGGCCCGCGGCCACGAGACCGTTGCCTCCACCGATTTTTGCTGTACCACGGGTTTGTTACCCGCGTTCCCGCATGTCACATTGCGGGTGAGGATCCTGCCCAAAGCTCAAGCAAGAAGAACATGTTCAAAAGAATTCTGATCGCAAATCGCGGCGAGATCGCCTGCCGGGTCATCAAGACTGCGCGCCGGATGGGGATCGAGACGGTAGCCGTGTATTCCGAGGCCGACCGCGATGCGCTTCACGTCGAGATGGCCGACGAGGCCGTCCTGATCGGCCCGCCGGCCGCGGCCGAAAGTTATCTCTTGATCGACAAGATCGTCGAGGCCTGCCGCAAGACCGGCGCGCAGGCCGTGCATCCCGGCTACGGTTTTCTGTCCGAGCGCGAGGCGTTTCCGCGTGCGCTCGAGGCCGCCGGCATCGTCTTTATCGGCCCCAATCCGGGTGCCATCGCCGCGATGGGCGACAAGATCGAATCCAAGAAGGCCGCCGCCAAGGCCAAGGTCTCGACGGTGCCGGGGCATCTTGGCGTGATCGAAGATGAAAAGCATGCGGTGAAGATCGCGGACGAGATCGGCTATCCCGTGATGATCAAGGCGTCCGCCGGCGGCGGCGGCAAGGGCATGCGGATCGCGCATTCGAAGGCCGAGGTTGCCGAGGGCTTCAATCTCGCCAAGGCCGAGGCGAAATCCTCGTTCGGCGACGACCGCGTCTTCGTCGAGAAGTTCATCGTCGATCCCCGCCACATCGAAATCCAGGTGCTCGGCGACAAGCATGGCAACGTGATCTATCTCGGCGAACGCGAATGTTCGATCCAGCGCCGCAACCAGAAGGTCATCGAGGAGGCGCCGTCGCCGCTGCTCGACGAGACCACCCGCCGCAGGATGGGCGAGCAGGCGGTCGCGCTGGCGAAAGCAGTGAACTACGATTCCGCCGGCACGGTCGAGTTCGTCGCCGGCCAGGACAAGAGCTTCTACTTCCTGGAGATGAATACACGCCTGCAGGTCGAGCACCCCGTCACTGAACTCGTCACCGGGATCGATCTGGTCGAGCAGATGATCCGGGTTGCCGCCGGCGAGAAGCTGGCGATCACGCAGAAGGACGTCACGCTGACCGGCTGGGCGGTGGAATCGCGCGTTTATGCCGAGGATCCGTTCCGCAACTTCCTGCCGTCGATTGGCCGTCTGGTGAAATACCGCCCGCCGGCCGAGGCGAGCCACGACGGTATCACCATCCGCAACGACACCGGCGTGCAGGAAGGCGGCGAGATCTCGATCCATTACGATCCGATGATCGCCAAGCTCGTAACTCATGCGCCGTCGCGGGCCGCCGCGATCGAGGCGCAGGCGACCGCGCTCGATTCGTTTTATGTCGACGGCATCCGTCACAACATTCCGTTCCTGTCGGCGCTGATGAACCATCCGCGCTGGCGCGAGGGCAAGCTTTCGACCGGGTTCATCGCCGAGGAATTCCCAAAGGGATTTTCCGCGCGTCCGCCGGAAGGTGAGATCGCGCGACGGCTGGCCGCCGTGGGCGCCGCGATCGACCACGTGCTCGGCGAGCGCAAGCGGCAGATCTCCGGGCAACTGACCGGCCGGCTGGTGCAGCGCGAACGCCGCCGCGCCGTTTGGCTCGGCCGCGAGGAGATCGGCCTCGACGTGGCGCGCGAGGCCGACGGCATCGCGGTGCGCTTCATTGGCGCCGATGGTCTGCCCGGCAATCCGCACAATCTGGTTTCGAACTGGACGCCGGGCGAACCGGTGTGGCAAGGGACCCTCGACGGTCACCCGGTGGCGATGCAGGTTCGTGCGATCCCGAACGGCATCCGCCTTGCGCATCAGGGCTTCGAGGTCCCGGTCAATGTCTTCACCGAAAGCGAGGCCTCGGCCGCGCGGCTGATGCCGGTGACGTCGGCCGCCGACACCGGCAAGAAGCTGCTGTGTCCGATGCCCGGGCTCGTGGTCTCGATTGCCGTCAGCGAAGGGCAGGAGGTCAAGTCCGGCGAAACGCTTGCGGTGGTCGAGGCGATGAAGATGCAGAACGTGCTGCGCGCCGAGCGCGACGGCACCGTGAAGAAGATCCACGCCGCGGCCGGCGCGACGCTGGCGGTGGATGCGCTGATTCTGGAGTTTGCGTAAGTCCCGTCATTCCGGGATGGTCCGAAGGACCAGACCACAGATGCGCAATTGCGCATCGGGGAATCTCGAGATTCCGGGTCTGGTGCTGGCGCACCATCCCGGAATGACGGAAAGTAAGGAAATGGGGATGGCTTTCCGTCAACGCCGAGAGAAACTGCGTTCCATTCTCAATGGCTCCGCCTGCATCCGGCCGGGCTCGGTCTATGACGCCACCTCGATCCGCATTGCCGAGGACCTCGGCTTCGAACTCGGCATGTTCGGCGGTTCGGTGGCCTCGCTGGTCGTGCTCGGCGATCCCGATATTGCGCTGATCACGCTCACCGAACTCGCCGAGCAGATGCGGCGGATGTCGCGCGCGGCGCAGTTGCCGGTGCTGGTCGATGCCGATCACGGCTATGGCAATGCGCTCAATGTCCGCCGCACTGTGCAGGAGCTCGAGGCGGCCGGCGCCGCCGGCTTGACGATCGAGGATACGCTGCTGCCGCAGGCGTTCGGGCAGGCCAAGACTCAATTAATCCCGCTCGAAGAAGGTGTCGGCAAGATGAAGGCCGCGCTTGACGGGCGCGGCGACCCCTCGCTGGTCATCATGGGCCGGACCGGTGCGGCGTCCATCACCGGAATAGACGACGCGATTGCGCGGGCGAAGGCCTATGAGGCCACGGGCGTCGATGCGCTGTTCTTCACGGGCGTCACGAGCCGCGGCGAACTGGAGGCGATCTCGGCCGCGACCAGGCTGCCGATCGTGCTCGGCGGTGCGCCGGAGGACATGTCCGCGCTGGACTATCTCGCCAGCCAACGCGTTCGCATCGCGTTGCAGGGCCACGCGCCGTTCGCTGCCGCCACGCAAGCCGTCTATGAGACGCTGAAAGCCTTGCGTGAGGGAACCTCGCCGAAGAACCTCAAGGGGCTGGCATCGGCAGAACTCACCGGCCGCGCCATGCGCGACAAGGACGTCAAGGCGCGCAGCAGCGAGTTTCTCGGGTTGAAAAAATAAGATGAGCGACACGATCCGCCACGTCACGATAAGGGGCCTGGTGCAGGGCGTCGGCTATCGCGCCTTTGTCGATCACGAGGCGCGGGCGAGGAAGCTCGAGGGCTGGGTGCGCAACCGGCGCGACGGCAGCGTCGAGGCGGTGTTCGCCGGGTCCGGAGCGACCGTGGACGCCATGATCGCGGCGTGCCGCAAAGGTCCGTCATCGGCGCGGGTCGAGGCCGTCCAGGACCAAGCCGGCAATCCCGACATGCTGAACCTGCGGCAGGCCGGTGAGGGGTTTTCGGTGCTGCCCACGATCTGAGCGCCATCCATGATTGAAGCGCTACGCGAGGTGAACTGAATGAAGCCGCAAGATACCGGACGCGACTGGAGACGGATCCACCATTCACCGATGTTCTGGATCGGGATCGTGATGTGCCTGGCCGCGATCATGATCTATGTCCTCTCGGATGACCTCTCGTGGCGGCCCGGCGCGCGATAGGATTTGGTGGACTTAACGCACCGGTTCGTCGGGTGCGAACTCGCCATCGTGCTGAATGGAATCGGTCTCGACATATTGCAGGTCGAGCGATGAAGACACGACGGTGCGGTTCCGGCCCAGACGCTTGGCCTCGTAGAGCGCGCTGTCGGCTTGTCCCACCAATGCGGACTCGTCGAGGGTGTTTTCGGTGCGGGAGGCGACGCCGACGCTGATCGTGATGTGTCCGCGGCTGCTGGCGGAGTTGGGAATGCCCAGCGCGCGTACGTACAGCCGGATCGCCTCGGCGACTTTCAAGGCGTCGTCTTCGCCCGTATCCGGCAGCACCACGGCGAACTCCTCCCCGCCATAGCGCGCGGACAGGCCCGACGTGTCGGAGGTCGCGTCCCCGATCACTTTTGCGACCGCCTGCAGGCAACGATCGCCCGCCTGATGTCCGTAGGTGTCGTTGTAGCTCTTGAAACTGTCGATATCGAGCAGCAGCACCGAAATCTCATCGCAGGATTCGAACTGGCGCAGCAGGAAGCCGTCGAAGGTGCGCCGGTTGGTCAGCCCGGTCAGTCCGTCGGTCGCGGCGAGCTGGGTGAGGCGGCGATTGAGCTGAGTCAACTCGTCCTCCATCCGCTTGCGTTCGGTGACGTCGCGGATGACGCAGAGGAATTCGGTTTGGCTGCGGTCGCTCGGTTGCGCGGCCAGCTTGAACTTGCTTTCGACCCAGGCCAGCGTCCCGTCGGCCCGCCAGGTTCGGAACACGACGGTGCTGACGGTTTCGATTCCGTTCAGCTGCTGTGTTGCCGCCCTCACGCTTTCCCTGTCGTCGGGATGAATCATGTCGAAGCACGATTTGCCCACGAGGTTTTCCGGGCGCAGTCCCAGCACCGGCTCGACGGATTGCGAGACGTAGCGGAGCAGGCTGCGGGCGTCGATCAGGATGATGATGTCGGCGATGTTGTTGGCCAGCAGGCGGTAGTGGGCCTCGCTCTTGCGCAGCGTGCGCTCGGCCCTCATGCGGAAGCGGAGCTGCGCGAACAGCACGATGGCGAGCAGCAGGATCGTGCACAGCAGCACGGCTGCAACGATGGCGTCGGTCCGCAACGTCTTCCACCAGTGAGACAGCAGCCAGTCCTCAGGGATCGCCACGGTGACGATCGTCGGGTATTGCGGCGTCGCCTCATAGCCGATGTATTTTGTAATGCCGTCGAAGGGGGAGATGATCTTGTAGTAGCCGACCGCAGTCACCTTCAGGTGCCTTAGAAACAGGTCGGTTCCCGAAAGGTCGGTGCTCTTGTCTGACACCGGCCAGCGGATCAGAACGATGCCGTCATTCCGCAACAGGGTGATACTGCCGTCGGGGCCGAGCTGGAACGTCTGGTAGAAGCGGTTGAAGTAGTCGCTGTCGATCGCCGCGGTGAGGACGCCGGCGAAGCTGCCGTCCTGCCTGTCGATGCGTTTCGACAGGAGGATCGTCATCCGTCCGGTCAGGCGCGACTGGATGGGCTCGTTGATGCGGAGCGCGCTTCCCGGTGTGTCGCGGTGATAGGTGAAGTAGCGGCGGTCGGAATTGTTATGCCGGGGAGTATCGGGCAACGACGAATAGACCCAGTTTCCCGCGGCATCGAGCACGCCGATCTCGCGTATCTGCGGCAGCGAGTTGGCGGTCTCCGCGAGGTATCGGTTGAATCGCTCCGGCAACGGTTGCCGGTATTTCAGCAGGTCGACCATACCGGCCATCGCGATATCGGCCGACTGGATGGTATGGGCGGCATGGTCGGCCAGCGAGTGCGCCAGGTTCTGGATGTCGGTTTGACCGCGCGCCAGCGTCGTCGCCTTGGCGTCGAGCGCCTTCCAGGCCACGACGCCGAGCACGCAGGCCGTCATCACAAGCGCAAACGCGATGACCACCGCGGCCGGCGAAACGCGGCGCAGCGGTTCGCCGGGGTCTGAGGGATCTCGATCGGGCATTCTTCGCCTTGGCTGGCCGCACCGGAATCCGTTGGCCGGCAACACGCCCCAACTTAAGAGGCGATCGGTGCCGAACCGGTTAATAATGGATCGGGAAAAAGCGGAATTAGTCGGACCTGCAGTATTCCGGATAGGGAACCGGCTCGCGCGACATCTGTGGCGCCGGCCCTTGGCGAGCGCGCAGGGGAAATCACCGCGTCAGTTTCGCGATCGCCTGGCTGAGCTGGTGGATTTCGTAGGGCTTGCGCAGGATGGGAAAATCGCCGCGCACGTTGATCGCGGCGTCGCTGTAGCCGCTCGCCAGCAGGATTGGTAGCCCCGGCCGGACCGCCCTCAGATGGCGCGCGAGGCTGAGGCCGTCCATCTTGCCCGGCATCACGATATCGGAAAACACGAAATCGATTCCGTCGAATTCGATTTCTCGGAGCGCCGCCTCGGCGTTTTCGACCCTGAGGACGGTGTAGCCGAGCTGTTCCAGCAGATTGGCGCTGACGATTGCGACATCAGGGTTGTCTTCGACCAGCAATACGGTGCCGCTGCCGCCGGTTTCGACCGCATCGGCTTTCTCGACCCGCGCAAAATCATCCTTGCGCGGCAGCAGCATCGTGATCGTGGTGCCCTTGCCGAGTTCGCTGTGGACCCTGATCGTGCCGCCGGCCTGATGCGCGAAACCGTGAACCTGCGAGAGCCCCAGTCCCGTACCCTTGCCGATCGGCTTGGTGGTGAAGAAGGGATCGAAGATCTTGCCGAGCACATCAGGGGCGATGCCCGCGCCTGTGTCCTTCACCGAGACCGCAACATAATCACCGGCCATGGTTTCTTCCCGGAGCGTTTCGTTATGCGCTGAAACCGTGATCGCGCCGCCGGCGGCCATGGCGTCGCGCGCATTGATGACGAGATTGACCAGCGCCGTCTCGAACTCGGCGACATCGACCATCGCGGGCCAGACATGCTCGTCGATTTCGAGTTGCAGCGTTATCGCGCTGCCGACACCGGTCTGGAGCACCTCGCGCATCGCATTGATGCGTTCGCAGATGTCGACGGCCTGCGGATTGACACTCTGCCGCCGTGCGAAGGTCAGCAACTGGTTGGTGAGGGCGGCGCCGCGCTGGGTCGCCGTTTCGATCGCCGATATCGCGCGCGCACGCTTCGGATCGTCGTCCATTCCCTTTTTCAGCGTGTGAAGACTGCCGCTGATGATCATGAGCAGGTTGTTGAAATCGTGCGCCACGCCGCCGGTCAGCTGGCCGAGCGCGTCGAGCTTCTGCGACTCCACAAGCTGTTGCTGCATCTGCTCGAGCTTGAGCTGCGCCTCGCGGCGTTCGGTGATGTCGCGGGTGATCTTGGCGAAGCCGACGAGCTTGCCGTCCTCGTAGATGGGATCGATGACGACGCTGGCCCAGAAGAAGGTGCCGTCCTTGCGCACGCGCCAGCCTTCCTCTTCATACCGGCCTTGTTCCGTGGCGATCCGCAACGCGCGAAGCGGCTTGCCGTTGGTGCGGTCGATTTCGGTATAGAAACGGGAGAAGTGCTGTCCGATGATTTCGCCGGGCGCGTAGCCCTTGATCCGCTGGCCGCCGATGTTCCAGCTGGTGATGACCCCGGTCGGGTCCAGCATGTACAGCGCGTAGTCAGCAACATTTTCAACCAGAAGTCGGAAGTTTCGTTCGCTCTCGAACAGATCCCTTTGTTGTTGCTTGTCTTTCCTGACCATCCGACTGCCTGTTTAACAGGCGCAAACGCGCGAAAGGCTGATTGGTTCCCCGATTTCCCGACTTTTTTGTCGGGCCGTACATTACGGATGGGCCACGCTCCTAGGTCGTCGCTTCCGGCAGCCGCGCGCCCGTCGCGCCGAACACATGCCCGAACGCCTGCCGCAGTGCGACGTCGACGTCCATCATCGTCACCGGCAGACCGAGATCGACCAGCGAGGTGACGCCATAGCGGGGATCAGCGACGCCGCAGGGCACGATCGCGGAAAAATGCGACAGGTCCGGTTCGACATTGATGGCGATGCCGTGGAACGACACCCAGCGCCGCAGGCGGACGCCGATGGCCGCGATCTTGTCTTCGTGGCCGGCGCCCTTGTCGGGCCGCCGGACCCAGACGCCGACGCGATCCTCGCGTCGCTCGCCGCGGACGTTGAAGGCGTCGAGCGTGCGGATGATCCATTCTTCCAGGCTGGCGACATACGCGCGCACGTCCGGCCGCCGCCGCTTCAGGTCGAGCATCACATAGGCCACCCGCTGGCCGGGGCCGTGATAGGTTAGCTGTCCGCCGCGGCCGGTGGCGAACATCGGAAAGCGCGGATCGAGCAGGTCGTCCTGCTTGCCGCTGGTGCCCGACGTGTAGAGCGGGGGATGTTCGAGCAGCCACACCAGTTCGGGAGCTTTCCGGTCGGCGATGTCGGCCGCGCGGGCCTCCATTTCGGCGACGGCCTCGGGGTAGGGGACCGGATTCGCCGCAATCCGCCACTCGACCTCGCCGCCGCCCTCGGGCTGCGCAAAGGTCGTCAAATCAAGGCTTTGGCGGTCATTAACCATTGGCTAACCATAACGTGGTCAGGTGGAACCAGGATAATTTAGTCCCCCTTTGGCGGTTCAGAAGTGGCGACCCTCGATAAAGTCAGCGTCGATCTCATGGTGGTGCTCGGCACCACGACCATGCCCATCCACCAGGTGATGCGGCTCTCCCGCGGCGCCATCATCGAACTGGACGCCACCGAGGCCGACGAGGTCAAGATCCTCGCCAACAACCTTCCGGTGGCTTCCGGCGTGGTGCTGGTGGATCGCAACCGGATCGCGGTCGAAGTCAAGCAAATGCTGCCGAAATCCCCTGATGTCAGGTAGTTATCGGCGCGCAAAACTTCCTTGTCCCTCCATCTCCGATTTGTTACATCGGCGCCGTTGATCCGGCGGACGGCAAACATCCAGCCGGTATTCCAAGCGCTCGTGGCGGAATTGGTAGACGCGCTGCCTTGAGGTGGCAGTGAGTAAAATCGTGGGGGTTCGAGTCCCTCCGAGCGCACCAAGGGCATAAGCCCTTGATACAAGTCAATGTTTTTGCGATTTGTCTACACCCGCATCGTCACTCGCAGCCTGACGCTTGTTCTTTCCGGTTTGATCTCGCGCGTCTTGGTCCGGTTGTGGTCCTTGCATTTGCTCGAAACCAAAGCACCGCGAACGTGAACCAGCATTTGCTGGCGAGAGGGCAATGGCGTAGCCCAGCGTAGAAATCGGCGGGCTCGTACTTTCATCCATGTGCGATACGTGGTCTCCTTGGCAGCGTTCCATCAAACGGTAGGGCGGGCCAGGGGCCGTCGGCCCGACTGAGTCCTTGGGTCGCCCAAGAAGGGGGCGCCTGTTGGAGCAAAGTTCGTTTGCCGAGCGATCTCGGCAAAGCATTCAGAGTTTCCTGACCTGCAAGGCCGAGGCTCCTGGGATCAGACCTTCTCCGAGTCCGTCGCTGATTTTTGATGTGCGTTGACGTCACGATCAGGACGGACTTCCTCGCTCAGCGGTGGCGCTTCATGCTGCAGAGTGCTGTCCTGCGGCAGTTCGGCCGCGGCTGACGGGGCAAGCGGCGGTTCTGCTTCTTGCGTCATGGCGGCTTGGGACCTCGTCGCCACGGCGGCAGCTTCGCTGGCTGCCTGCTTCCTGGCGGCCGCAATCTGGTTCGCGGTGAACTGACGTGCCACGAAGGGGCCGAGCACCAGCGCTGCCAGCGCAACGAGAAGCGCAAGGCCTGGCGATATGTTGGATATGTTCTGCCGGTCCTCATCCACGGTTTTCTTTACTTCGTCGATGTCCTTTTTCATCGCGTCAACGCGTTGCGTCAGGGCTTCGGAGCGAGCGGTGTTGACCTTCAGCGTATCGCCCACCTGCGCTAGAAGCTTGGCTTGCGAGGCTGCGACCTCCTGCCGAAGCGCTTGCGCCGCCTTGTCGTTGGTCTCCTGGGCGGCTTGCAGGAATTTCGCGTGGTCGGAGCGTAGCGCGTCGATCTGATCGACCATGCTCTGCGCGGTCTTATCGCTGCTCGACTTGGAGTCCTGCAGGTCTGAGCGCAGTGCGGCGGTCTGGGCGATCTTGTCGCTGTTTGCCTTGGCATCGTCGGACAGCCGTTTTAGCTCGGCGCGAACGCTGTCGATGGTTTTGGCAAGCTCCTGCACCCGATCTTGCTCTGCCCTTTCAGCGTTAGCGAGATTCTGGGGCAGTTCCGCGCGCGGTCCAGCGAGTTCGGTGGGCGCATCGGGCGGTTGGGATGTGACGGAAAAGTAGAAAAGGCCAAAGATGAGGAGCGTAAGTGCTGGCAACGCAAACTTGGTCACGGCGAAGTCCTCCCGTCAGGCAAGCATTTTTTCTCCTTGCAGCCAAAGTTGGGGCAGCAGCATCAACTTCGGCATTTTCGTCTTGTAAGGATATCTTGACATCATGCGGCATTGACGTCAAATCGCAAAGCTAGTGACCCAAATCAGAGATGAGCAAATTGCTGTCGCTATAGTCTGGCGGTATCGCACCTACATTTGCGCGCACCTCCAGCAGCGCACGGCGGATCCAGGTCTTTATGGTGTTGACCGGCACGCCATACTGCTTGGAAAGCCGGTGTCGGCTTTCTCCGTGGATGTAAGCTGCAATTACCAGCTGGCGCCGTATTGGCTCCAGGGCCTGCAAGGCGAAACAAACGCTACGCTGCAGCCTGATAGTCTCGCTTTCATTTTCCCGGATCTCGATGGTTTCGAGCGCCGTGGGGCTGTCGGCGGGGAAATCCAGCATGACCGAATGATCGGAATAGATTTCCCGCGTCGGTTTTCGAGCAACGTCGATCGCAAGATTTCTGGCGATTGTTATCATCCACATCATGGGAGAACTCAGTGATGAGCGGTATTCAGCCGCGTTCAGCCAGATGCGAACATAGGCTTCCTGAAGAATTTCTTCCGCGAGGTACCTGCGCTTGACGATGAGCAGCACCGTAGAAAACAGCTTGCGCTTGGTGGCGGCGTGCAGTTTTTCGAACGCCGCTTCGTCCTTCCGCGACATCCGCAGCAGGAGCAGTTCGAGCTGGTTTGAATCGGAATGCGCCTCAAGCACCGCCCATTCGCCCTTGCGTTGTCGCTCTGAAGGCTGACCCGCGAACTTGTGGCCAAGTTTGACTAGGCTGTCTGAGGCTGCGAAGTATGTCAATGAAAGTTTACATACACAGATCGTGACATTCGGTCTCCTCCGAATGCGGTTCAAAATAATATCAATAGGTCAATTAGTTAGACGGATTTTGATGTCAGGGCTTAGCTGGTTAAGCCGCCTTTAGGAACAAACGCAGCGCATCCAGATTGTCATGTTACCCGTACAACTGGAGGCTCCGATGCAAGGTGATAACCCGATTAGCTGGCTGATGTTTTTCACGCTGGCGGCGACGACGTTCATCATAGCCGGCTCATTCATTTACTTCCTTCGATCTCGCACCAATCGGGAAATCGCGGCGGAAGCCCTCGAAGGCAACGGCTCACGCGTAGGTGCAACGCCGAACGGAGCAGGCGCTGAGCTGATCGGCTTCGCAGCTATTGGTCTTGCCGTGATGGGCCTGCTGACGGCGGGCTACGCCGGCAAGTCACGTGTTGAGACGGCCGCGGCAACCACGCCTGTTGGTCAGACGACCGGCATGTCGCAAGGCATGGCGCAGCCGGCCGGTTCGGCCGATCAGCCGAAGATCTACCAACCTGCGAATCCCGCGCCTGACACGCGCTCGGCACCCACTTCATCTGATACCGGCGTCGGCAATGAAAACGGGTCCACCGGACAGCCGAAATAAAACAACAGATCCTGAAAACAGGATTCTATCCGACATCTCGATCGGGAGCCGCTCGGCTCCCGATCGCTTTGTTTGAACTAGGCTTTATGCTCGTTCGCGGCCTTCTGTGCCTCCATCGCAGCAATTTTTTCCAACGATGCCATCGCGTTGGGTGGCCAGAAAGTTGGCAATGATCGGTCTTGTCCTCGCGCTGAGGATAGCGTCGTGGTATTTCGAGACGTTTCGCTTCTCGCCCTCGATCAGACCAGGCAGCACGCTTTCTTCCAGGCCATCGAACATGGATCGTACGTCCATGATGGTCTGGTGAACCACAGTCATGAACGAACCCTCTTCATCCGCAACTTCATTGTCTCTTGCCAGCGCGCGTGCGAGTTCGGCGGCATTGCGCTCGTGAAGCTCCATCATCTCGCGAAACAAAGGGGTCATTCCCTTGCCGTCAGCCTGCTTGAGCGCTTCCTGATATCCATTGCGCGCATCGATTGCGCAGGTATGAAGCGACTTCAAATGGTCCAGGATATCGTTGGTCATGATCAAGCCTGCGATGCGTCGCTGACTGCAGCCGCCCATGCCACCGAGGAGGAATCGCTACGACCTACCATCCGCACGTTCCAGCGCCACCCTTGAAGGGCCCAACGATGCGCGAGGTGATCCAGCCGCCGTAGAAGTCGCCTTCCTGCGGTTGCACGCGTTCGTCATCCACCCAGCACTGATCGACGCGGGAAGCATAGAACGCCAGATAGCCCGCTACGTCGGAAAATGCGGCAGATGGCGTCGGGTAGCTCCACGCCGCATTCTCGGCCGCCCGGCCGTCGACGTTAAGCGACCAGTATCTCGCGTGCCCCTTGAATTCGCACCACGAACTGCCGGGCGCGCTTTGCAGATATTGCTGCGCGATATCGTCGGGTGGAATGTAGTAGACCGGCGGATGGCTGGTCTCCAGGACGCGATAGCCGGACGTCGTGTCGGCAATCGTTTGACCGCAAAACATCACGCGCAGGCGCGCACCGACTTTCTCCAGTCGCGGCGGACGTGGATAATCCCAGACCGATTCCTGTCCGGCCGACGGTTTCGTCCCTTTGGGTCGTAACATCTCCGAAATCTCCGCTATTTCATCGCACGATCATTGGAAACGTCACGCCCATCCCCCATGCGAAGACGGCGGCGTTGCCCAGCGCACCCGGCAGGGGGTGGCGCGTCGCTGCGTAACTCCACCGGCCTATCAACCCGTACGTCACGAACAGGAGCAGGATCGCCGGCACGATGATGACAAGGAAGAATAGCTTCATCGGATTGAGCGCTACGGCAATCGCGAGCGACAGTAGAAAGCAGAATTTTGTCAGCGCGTAAGCACCGCGCTTGGCGTTTTTGCCGCGTGTCAGCCATTCATCGGCGATGAAGTAGGGCAGGGTGCCGCAGGCGATCGCGGCAATCAGAGGAAACCGCGCAGGAATCGGCAGGAACGAGAAGACATAGGCGTCGATCGGCAAACCGAACGCGATAATGTTGTAGGCGGCAACAGCGGCTGTTGCGATCGCGATGGCCCTCAAGGATACCGGCGTCTTGGCAACCGGCGGTAAATCCTTGCGCAGATACAGCAGGACCATTGCCGTAAGTACGCCGTAAAGCAGAAAGTGCAGTGTGAGATAGTCGCCGAGCAGGATCGCCAGGAAGTCCGTCGGCATTTTCCAGAGCATCAGCGGCGTCATCAGCGCCGGCGCGAATGCAGCGATCAGAAGTGGTTTCCACCGGAGGCCGGCACCGGCGGGTATCGCGCTCGCGACTGGTAACAGCGACGACAACGGCCACGCCAATGTGACAATGCCGAGAAACACCAGCGCCAGCCAGCGCCCTCGGCTGTCGATGAAGCCGTCACCTTGCTTGCCAAATGCGGCGTTGAGCCAGCGTAGCGTCTCGACCATGCTGTCGTGGCTGTAGAGCACACCGATATGCTCGACACCGCGCGCCAATGCCAGTTTTCGTGCGGTGCCATCCGAAAAGTGACCGTAGGTCTCGCCCGCGCTGGCCGTTCCGCCGGCGGCGAGATTAACGATGCGCAGGCCTTCATTGCGGAGCATCGAAGGTTCGAGTGCGCCGACGATAACGAGCAGATTGCGGGGGCTGGTCGCGGTTACAACCGGCGAAAATACCGATACGGCGACTGTGGCTTCGACATCAGCAGTCGCCTGTGCGAAACGCACCACGATGTCGGAAGCCATCGAATGGCCGAGTGCCGCAAGCCGGCCATCGCTCCCCGGCAGCTTGTTGGCAGCCGCCGCTACTTCCGCTACTTCTGCCAGCAATGCGGCGGTGATCGTCTTGCCTTCGGTGATGTCGCCGCGCATCGGAGCCGGGTTACGGCCATGCCCTAGAAAGTCGAAGGTCACGGCAACATAGCCGTTGCGTGCCAGCGTTTCCGCGAAGGGCTGCATCAATTGCTGTGAGCCGGCAAATCCGTGCGCGATCACGACAGTTGGGACAGGGGCCGAGGATTGCGGTCTGAATATCGTTATCGGCGTTCCGCCGACGGTGCTCCTTGTGATGCTGAGGCCATGCGTGCCATGCTGCAGCTGAAACAGCCCGGTCGAGATTGCCACTGCCGCGATAAGTCCGATGAACAGTTTCATCAGGTCCTACCGGGAATGTTCTTCTCGCGGGGATGGCGTTGGCCGGACCGCCTCACCATCCTACCAAGGCATTCGCGCTCAAATCCCGATCTCGATCTCTGCAAGAGGATTGTTCCTGAGGCCGCTTGGCTACGAGTATCACTCCACCAAGCCCTGCAGAAGTCGAAAGGAGCCAAGCTGGCTCCAACAAAAATGCGACAGGTGGTGAAACATTCCGAATTTCGCACGTATATGGACTGCCGCGGTCTATCCTCCTGGTGACGTTTGCGCCGCACGCGTGACCTCGTTTGCATTCCGCCGGTGGCTGGTCTTAATCTCCGCCTGCTTGGATCGGGGTGCGGCTGCGGAACGGAGCCTGGGTGGTGGCTGTCTCAATGCGGTTAGGAGCGCGCAAGCGCATCATGGCGCTGGCCCAAACCGAGGATATTGCGCGGCGCTTGTTGACGGTCGCACCTGAATTGGGTGTTGAGACCGCCAAATTCGAAAGCCCCCCATGAAGGTATAGCATGGCAACGGCTTTTCCATTTTCAGCCATCGTCGGCCAGGACGAGATGAAACTTGCCCTGCTGGTTGCCGCGGTCGATCCCAAGGTCGGCGGCGTGCTGGCCTTCGGGGATCGCGGTTCGGGAAAATCGACGGCGGTGCGCGCGCTGGCGGCATTGCTGCCCAGGATGAAGATCGTAACCGGCTGCCGGTACAATTGCGATCCAGAGCTACCGACGGAATTTTGCGAAGAATGCCGGGCCCGTGCTGCGAAGGGCGCACTGAAATCGACGCAAGTGCCGGTGCCGGTTGTCGACCTGCCGCTTGGCGCGACCGAGGACCGCGTTGTCGGCGCGCTCGATCTGGAACGGGCGCTGGCGCGCGGCGAGAAAGCATTCGAGCCGGGATTGCTGGCCCGCGCGCATCGCGGGTTCCTTTACATCGATGAAGCCAACCTGCTGGAAGATCATCTGGTCGATCTCCTGCTCGATGTTGCGGCGTCCGGCGAAAACGTCGTCGAGCGCGAAGGCCTGAGTATCCGGCATCCAGCGCGGTTCGTGCTGGTCGGCACGGGCAATCCCGAGGAAGGGGAACTGCGCCCGCAGCTACTCGATCGCTTCGGCATGTCCGTCGAGGTGAAGACGCCCAACGACCTTCCCAGCCGCATCGAGGTGGTACGTCGCCGCGACGAATTCGAAAGCGATACCGCCGCGTTTACCGCGACGTGGGCCAAGGAGGAAATGAAACTGCGCAAGAAGATTACGTCGGCACGCGAGCGCCTGCCATCGGTCGCCGTACCGGACGCATCGCTGGAGCGTGCGGCCAGGCTTTGCATGGCTCTCGGTACCGATGGTCTACGCGGAGAATTGACGCTGATGCGTGCAGCGCGCGCGCTGGCGGCACTTGAAGGCAAAAAGGCCGTCAGCGACGAGCATTTGCGCCATGTAGCGCCGTCGGCCTTGCGTCACCGCCTACGACGCAACCCGCTCGATGATGCCGGTTCCAGCGTGCGGGTCGACCGTGCCATCGCGGAAGTATTGGGATGACGGCCGCGCTTGCCTGGTCCGACGCGGTGACCGCGGCGCAGTTGTTCGCGATCGATCCGGTCGGCACCGGCGGCGTCCTGGTCCGGTCGCGCGCCGGCCCGGTTCGAGAGCGCTGGGTGACGATCTTGCGCGCGGCATTGCCGATCTCTCAGCCGCTGAAGCATCTGCCGCTGCATATTGCCGATGGACGCTTGCTCGGCGGCCTCGACCTCAATGCCACGCTGCTGGCGGGACGGCCCGTTGCCGAGCGCGGACTGCTCGCGGAGGCCGATGGCGGCGTTCTCATGGTAGCCATGGCGGAACGGCTGCCGTCCGCGACGGCGGTGCATATCGCTGCAGCGATGGACGCACGGGAGACGATCGTGGAACGCGACGGGCTTTCGTTGCGGATGCCGGCCCGGTTCGGCGTGATTGCGCTGGACGAAGGGCTCGACGACGAATCTGCGCCGGGATCACTCGGAGATCGCCTCGGATTTCATGTCGACCTGAACGAAATTCCGATCCGGGAAGCCGATTATTTCGCAATAGATCGCGAGGAGATACTGGCGGCTTGCGATCGGCTGTCAACGCTCAAGACAAGCGCAGAACAGGTCGAGGCGATGTGCACCGCGGCTGCCGCACTCGGAATCGTCTCGCTCCGCGCACCGATGCGGGCGCTACGAGCGGCCTGCGCGAGTGCCGCGCTTTCTGCACGTGATGCCGTGGATCAGGATGATATTGCGCTTGCGGCGCGGCTTGTGCTCGGGCCGCGCGCGCTGGTGTTTCCGCAGGAACAAGAGCCGGAACAACCGGAGCAACCGCACGAACAGCCACCGTCGCAGTCCGCCGATGACGACAAGGCTGACACGGACAATCCCGATACTGACCGGGCTCTCGATGAAGTGATCCTTGCCGCGGTCCAGGCCGCACTTCCGCCTGATGTGCTTGCGGCGCTGCGTGGGTCTTCGATGCGATCGTGCGGGCGCTCGCAGGGCAAAGCCGGCGCGCTGCGGAAGTCCAACAAACGCGGCCGTCCGGCCGGTGTGTCGCGCGGCGAGTTGCGTGGCGGCGCCAAGCTCAATGTGATCGAGACTTTGCGTGCTGCGGCACCATGGCAGCCGTTACGGCGACGCGAGGCTGCCGCATCAGGCGAGACATCCCGGCCCCGCATTCTGATCCGAAAGGATGACTTCCGCGTTTCGCGCTTCAAACAGCGTACGGAGACCACCACGATATTCGTGGTCGACGCTTCCGGTTCCGCGGCGCTGCACCGGCTGGCGGAAGCCAAGGGCGCGGTGGAGTTATTGCTGGCGGATTGTTACATCCGGCGCGATCAGGTGGCGCTGATCGCGTTTCGCGGCAGCGCCGCCGAATTGCTGTTGCCGCCGACCCGTTCGCTGGCGCGCGCCAAGCGAAGTCTCGCGGGATTGCCGGGCGGCGGTGGCACACCGCTTGCGGCCGGATTAGATGCGGCATTCGCGCTGTCGGATTCAATCCGTCGGAAAGGACAGACGCCGACAGTCATCGTATTGACCGATGGGCGCGCCAACATCGCCCGCGACGGCGGGCAGGGACGGCCACGAGCGGAGGAAGACGCGATAAGCGCCGCAAGGCAACTGCGTGCAGCCGGTATTTCCGCCGTGCTGGTCGATACGTCGCCCCGGCCGGGTATTTCAGGAGAAGCCTTCGCCCGCGAAATGGGCGCGCGCTATTTGCCATTGCCGCATGCCGACGCCGCGACATTGTCGAAAGCGGTTCTGGCAAGCGTAAGCTGACGCTATCCCGTATACGCTCGCACGCGTTTTACCATCTGCTCGACATGCGCGATCGGGGTTTCCGGCTGGATGCCGTGGCCGAGGTTGAAGATCAGCCGGCCCGGCGGCGAAATTTGCCAGCACGTCGTCGATCGCGCGATCAAGGGCGTTCCCACCGGCGATCAGCGCCAGAGGATCGAGATTGCCCTGAACTGCGACAAGGCTTTGAACCTTGGTGCGGATAAGCGACGGTTCGCTGGCCCAATCGATACTGACTGCATCGACGCCGGTCGCCTCCACATATCCCGGCAGCAACGCAGCAGCTCCGCGGGGGAACCCGATGATTTTCGCGTCCGGCACCTGCTTGCGCACGCCCTCGACAATTCGCTTCGTCGGCTCGACCGACCAGCGCTGGAATTCGCGCGGCGGCAGCACGCCGGCCCAGGTGTCGAAGATCTGCAGCAGATCGGCGCCGGACTTGAGCTGCCCCAGCAGATATTGAATAGAGTTCTCGACGACGGTATCGATGATCTGCGCAAAGGCCTCGGGATGACGATAGGCCATCATGCGCGCCGGCGCCTGATCAGGCGTGCCTTGTCCCGCCACCATGTAGGTCGCGACCGTCCATGGCGCGCCGCAGAAACCTATCAGCGCGATTTTCGGATCGAGTTCGTGGCGCACGCGGCGCAACGCTTCGAACACTGGTTCGAGCTTGTTGAAGTCGCCGGTCGTCGCCAGCGTACCCACCTTGTCGGGTGTATCGAGCGGATCGAGCCGCGGGCCTTCGCCGGCTTCGAAACGGACATCGCGCCCGAGCGCGTAAGGTATAACCAGAATATCCGAGAAGATGATGGCCGCATCGAAGTTAAAGCGGCGGATCGGTTGCAGCGTCACTTCGGCAGCGAATTCGGGCGTGAAGCACAAGTCGAGGAACCCCCCGGCCTTGGCGCGGACCTCACGGTATTCCGGCAGATAGCGTCCGGCCTGGCGCATCATCCAGATCGGCGGGACAGCCTGGCGGCGACCCGAGAGAACCTCAAGAAGGGGTTTGGCGGGGGATAGGTGTGTCAAGCGACGTTTCCGATTCTGGACGACAGGTATGGTTGTCAGTTCTGATACATTGCTGATAGGTTCTTGGCCACGGCGAGATGCGATCGGGTCAAAAAAAGGAGATGTGCGATGAGCGCAGCCGCCCCCGCGATTAGTCCCGCAGTGCTGCGCGGCGCGGATGATTTGCCTGCGCCGGTGTCTGGCCAGCGCCACGAAATTGGTACTGCCGTTGGCCGGCTCACCTATTATTCGGCGGCTCCGGAAATCCCGGGCAAGTTTCCGCCGTTGCTGCTGATTCACAGTATTAATGCGGCCGGCTCCGCTTACGAAATCAAACCGCTTTACGAGCATTATCGTCGCAGTCGGACGGTCTATGCGCTGGAACTTCCCGGATTCGGACATTCGCAGCGCGGCGCGCGGACATACTCGGTGCGAATGATGACCGATGCGATCTTGCTCGCAGTCAGGGAAATCCAGGAAGTTCACGGCCGTGGTCCGATCGACGCGTTGGCTGTGTCGCTGTCGTGCGAGTTTCTCGCCCGGGCGGTGACCGAGACACCGCTGTCCTTTCGCAGCGCCGCACTCGTCAGTCCCACCGGTTTCCGAAGCCGCGACAAGGATAGCAAATGGCGGAACGGCACCAGGGGGATGCCCTGGCTGCACGCGTTCTTTGAGTTCCCGTTGTGGAGCGAAGGCTTCTTCCGGCTGCTCACCAGCCGCGCCAGCATTCGCTATTTCCTGAACAAGACCTGGGGTTCGCGCGATATCGACGAAGGCCTGCTGGAGTATGACTACCTGACCACCCACCAGCCAAGCGCCCAGCACGCGCCGTATTATTTCGTTTCCGGATTCCTGTTCAGCGAGGACATCACCCGGATTTATCACTCGCTGACATTGCCGGTATGGATGAGTCACGGCGTCCGCGGTGACTTTGTCGACTACACCAACAAGAAACAGGTCGAAGGCCGCGCCAACTGGAGCATCCAGGTATTCGAAACCGGCGCGATGCCGCATTTCGAAGCCGAGGCCGAGTTCATAACCGCCTATGATGCTTTCTTCGCCGGCGTGCCGTCGGCGTTGCCGGCATAAAGCGTCACTGTGTCCGGCCTCGTCTGGAGCAAGGATGGTGCGGACTGGCCCAACCGGGATTTCAGCAGCTTTGTCGAAGCCGCCGGAATCCGTTGGCATGTGCAAAGAATGGGCGAGGGGGCACCGCTGCTTTTGCTTCACGGCACCGGCGCCGCGACCCATTCCTGGCGGGGGTTGCTACCGCTGCTGGCGGAACATTTCTCGGTTGTGGCGCTGGATCTGCCCGGACACGGGTTTACACAGTCCCCGCCAGGGCATCGTCTGTCGCTGCCGGGCATGTCGACAGATGTCGGCGCGCTGCTCCGCAAACTCGAAATGAGGCCGGAGATTGCGGTCGGTCATTCTGCCGGTGCGGCGATCCTGGCGCGCATGTGCCTCGCCGGCCGCATCGCGCCGCGCCTGCTGGTGGCGCTGAACGGGGCCTTCATGCCGTTCGGCGGCGTTGCCGCCCATTTGTTCTCGCCACTGGCGAAATTGCTCGTGCTCAATCCGTTGGTGCCGCGCGTGTTCGCCTGGCAGGCATCCCATGCAGGGGCGGTCGAGCGGTTGATTGCCAATACCGGTTCGACGATTGATCAAGAGGGTGTTGCGCTCTATCGCAAGCTTGTGCGCAATCCCGCCCATGTCGCCGCGGCGCTGCGGATGATGGCGAACTGGAAGCTCGAGCCGTTATTGCATGATCTGCCGCGGCTGGCGCCAACGCTGGTTTTGATGACCGCTGCCAACGACCGATCGATATCGCCCATCGTTGCGCAACAGGTTCGCGACATTCTTCCCAACGCCATGATCGAGCGACTGCCCGCCCTCGGCCATCTCGCGCACGAGGAGCAGCCGCAACTCATCTCGCATTTCATCGAGAAATACGCGCGCACGACTGCTGCCGAGCAAGCGGCGCCAAAAATGTAAATTGAAATGTACAACTATGGGCTAGGCAACTGTCAAGAAATAATTACAGTGGCTTCATGCTGGATTCAACGTCAGCCCGATCATCGCGCCAAATTCCTTCGCATCACCGGCCGCGCGCGGTGGTGATTGGCAGCGGCTTTGGTGGCTTGGCCGCGGCCATCAGGCTCGGCGTCAAAGGCTACCAGGTCACCGTCCTGGAAAAACTCGACGCCCCCGGCGGCCGCGCCTACGTCTACCGGCAGGACGGCTTCACCTTCGATGCAGGGCCCACCATCGTCACCGCTCCCTTTCTTTTCGAGGAACTGTGGAAGCTGTGCGGACGAAAAATGTCCGACGACGTGACGCTGGTGCCGGTGTCGCCATTTTATCGAATCCGCTTTCAGGACGCATCGCATTTCGACTATTCCGGCGACCCTGATGCGATGCGCCGCGAGATCGCTCGATTCTTCCCCGGCGATGTCGAAGGCTACGACGCTTACATGAAGGCCAGCGAGGAGATCTTCAAGGTCGGCTTCGAGCGCCTCGGCGACGTGCCGTTCAGTCAATGGACCGATATGGCCAAAATCGCGCCTGAGATGATCCGGCTATCGAGCTATCGGAGCGTCTTCAGCCTTGTGTCGAAATTCTTTCGCGATCCGCGACTGCGGATCGTGTTCAGCTTCCATCCACTCCTGATCGGCGGCAATCCCTTCACGGCGAGTTCGATCTATTGCTTGATCGCATTCCTGGAGCGGCGCTGGGGCGTGCACTTCGCGCTTGGCGGAACGGGGCGGCTGGTCGAAGGCCTGGTCAAGCTGATCGAGGGGCAGGGCGGCAGGCTCCTTTGCAACCGGGAGGTCTGCGAGATCATGGTGCAGAACGGCACCGCGCGGGGCGTGCGCCTCGCTTCCGGCGAAATCATCGACGCCGATCTCGTGGTGTCCAACGCGGACTCCGCATGGACCTACCGGCATCTGCTGCCGTCGTCCGCACGTTCGCGCTGGACCGACCGACGTATCGAGCGCGCACGCTATTCCATGAGCCTGTTCGTCTGGTACTTCGGCACGCGCCGCAAATACAACGACGTGCCGCACCACACCATTCTGCTCGGCCCGCGCTACAAGCGATTGTTGACCGACATTTTTGAACGCAAGGTCCTCGCCGATGATTTCAGTCTGTATCTGCACCGGCCGACGGCAACGGATACGTCGCTCGCTCCCGAGGGCAGCGACGCGTTCTACGTGCTGTCGCCGGTTCCGCATCTGCAGAGCGGAACGGACTGGAGTGAAGAGGCCGAGAAATACCGCAGCGCGATCGCATACGAGCTTTCCAGCACCATGCTGCCCGATCTGGAAAACCAAATCGTCAGTTCGAGGATATTGACGCCGCAAGACTTTCAGGACCGGTTATGCTCGTTCCGCGGTGCCGCCTTTGGACTGGAACCAATCCTGACGCAGAGCGCATGGTTTCGCCCTCACAACAAAAGCGAAGATATCGCAAACCTGTATCTGGTAGGCGCCGGCACCCATCCCGGTGCGGGCCTGCCCGGCGTGCTCTCTTCAGCGCGCGTTCTCGATTCCCTCGTTCCCGACGCCCAAAATCTACAGCGCTTAGACCTGGTGACCGCATGACCAATTCGCTCGATTCCGCCGACATGGCCGCGTGCCGCGCGTTACTCAAAGGCGGTTCGCGGACGTTTCATGCGGCCTCGAAGGTACTGCCCCGAAGGGTCAGCGATCCCGCCATCGCGCTCTATGCGTTTTGCCGGCTGGCGGACGATGCAGTTGATCTGGGCGACAACCGCACCGCCGCCGTCGAGCGGCTAAGAGACAGGCTCGATCGTGCCTATCGTGGTCAGCCGATGGACCAGGCCGCCGATCGCGCATTCGCCGACGTGGTCGCGCGTTTCTCGATCCCGCGCGAAGTTCCCGAAGCGCTGCTCGAGGGATTGGCGTGGGACGCCGAGGGGCGGCGCTACGAGACGTTGCCGGAGCTCTACGCCTATGCCGCTCGGGTCGCTGGCACGGTCGGGGCCATGATGACACTCGTGATGGATCAGCGTACGCCTGAAATTGTAGCGCGAGCCTGCGACCTTGGCGTCGCCATGCAGTTGACCAACATCGCCCGCGACGTCGGGGAGGATGCGCGCGCCGGCCGGCTCTATCTGCCGCTGGAGTGGTTGCGGGACGCCGGCATCGATCCGGATGCCTGGCTGGCCGAGCCTGAGTTCACCGGCGAGATCGCGGCCATCGTTCAGCGGCTGCTCGATACCGCCGATGCCCTTTATGACCGCGCTACGCTTGGCATCAGGAACCTGCCGCGGACCTGCCGGCCCGGCATCTATGCAGCGCGGGCGCTCTACGCGGAGATCGGACGGGAGCTCGAGCGCGGTGGGCTCGATTCGGTTTCGCGGCGCGCCGTGGTTTCGACCGATCGTAAGCTCAAGGTGCTGGTGCGGACGCTTTTCTCGCTTAGGACCGAATGGGCACCGGCAAGGAAGCTTGCGCCGATGGCTCAACTCGAGGAAACCTGCTTCCTGGTCGAGGCCGTGGCGACGACGCCGATGCGCCATCGCACGCCGGACGTCAAATCGAAGCCGATCGAGGACCGGGTGGTTTGGGTCATCGATCTCTTCGCCCGACTGGAGCGGCGGGACCGGTTGCAGCGTGCGGCGTCCGTCCGGTAGGTGACGATGACGATGTCCGACTCGTTCACGATCGGCGATGACAGCATTGCCCTCGCGGAAAGTCACCGCGCGCAGGCGAAGATCTGGTTCGAGTCCCTGCGTGACCGGATCTGCGCCGAGGTCGAGGTGCTTGAACGCGAGGCACCGGCTGAACTCTTTCCCGGGGCACCCGCTGCGTTCGTCTACAAGCCGTGGACGCGTACCACCGGCAGCGGTGGCGGCACTGGTGGATTCCTCAGCGAAGGCAGGTTGTTCGAGAAGATCGGCATCCACACGTCCTCGGCGAACGGGAAACTGACGCCCGAGATGGCGAAGACGCTACCCGGCGACGGCGTGCAGCTTGACTATGTTTCCACCAGCATCAGCCTGATCATGCATCCGCGCAGCCCGCGCGTGCCGACGGTGCACATGAACACGCGGTTCCTATCGACTGCGCAGGGCTGGTTTGGCGGTGGCGCCGATCTCACGCCGATGCTGCCGGGGCAGCGCACCGAGAATGCGCCGGACACCGTGACGTTTCACGACGCCATGAAGCGCGCCTGCGATGCCCATGACCCCACCTATTACGGCAAGTTCAAGCCGTGGGCGGATACCTACTTCTTCCTTCCGCATCGCGGCCAGGCGCGCGGCGTCGGCGGCATTTTCTACGATCATCTCAACACGGGCGATTTCGAGAAGGACTTTGCTTTCACTCGCGACGTCGGACTGGCATTGCTGGATGTGTATCCGCGGATCGTGCGAAAGCGGATGATGGAGCCGTGGACCGAGGCCGAGCGGGCGCAGCAGCTAGCCTGCCGCGGGCTCTATGTCGAGTTCAATTTACTTTACGACCGCGGAACGATGTTCGGGCTTCAGACCGGAGGCAACATCGAAACCATCCTGAGTTCGATGCCGCCGGTGGTCAGTTGGGCATAGAATTCCAGGTGCGGGAGAGGGCACGCCATGGACGACTATCTCGGATTTATCGAGTTCTTCGTCGTGGCAATGTTCGTCATGGCCTGGGGTGTGCTTGAACTGGTCGGAAAGCGGCTCGACAAGAAGAAGGAAGCCGAGCGGGCAAAGCAGCAGAATGTGAATCCGCCATCCTAGAAGGCGCCTTGTTATCGCCTTGCCCGTGGCATCCGGAATGGCAGCATGGCCTGTACGATCGGCATCCTGAAGCGATCCAACGACAGGCTCTCATGCATCAATATCACGGGTTCATCCAGCAGTCTGGCGGATACCACCGACCGCGCATAGAACGGCGCGTCTTCCAGCGTTCTTAGAACGCTCGGGGCGTCCTCGCTGCGGACCTCGCGTCCAATCCGCCAGCCCGTGCGCTTGAGCGTATGAAGGAGCGGCGGTTCAAACGTCTGCAGGCGGCCTTGCGGATCGAAGGTCATCGCGAGATCGACACGTCTGCCGTCGCGCCGTCGTGCCTCGTACAGGATTGCCGCACCATCACGCGTCGCGCCGCGAGACCATTGCCAGTCGGAAAACCCGCTTTCGAGCGGCGCGTCACCCCGGTTCATGTCGAGATAGCCCTCGCCCTGCCAGCGCAGATGCGGCCGGTCGAGTTCAACCTGCACCCGGGCGCAGGGCGCAATCGGCCACCAGTGATGATTGCCGTTCTCGTTCAGCGTGAATTCCTGCTGGGTGATGGCGGTGGGAACGACGCGTATGGTGCCGCGGAGGCGCCGCGGAATCGGGACCGTGATCTCGTCGATGCGAATGACCAGAGAGTTGCCGTCCCATGAAAGATTGCTCGGACCCACGGTGAACATATTTGACGCGCGGGAGACGGCGCCACGCGGCCGCTCGGTCATCGCCCATCGGTTGCCGCCCTTGGTGTACACCGCAACATTGATGGCGCAATGGTTCAGCGGATCAGCCGGGCCGTTGCGGCGCGCAAAAGCGTAATAGGGCGAGAACACGCTGCCGATGAAAGCGATGATGGTGATGCCGTTTTGTCCGTCGTCGCTCAGCGCGTCGACATACCACCACGCATAGCCGTTTGGCGGAACGATTTTGGCGAAGTCAGGTCCGCAAGCAGGCTGGCTGCCGCCGATCGGCCCGCCAGCGCCGCCATCGGCACTCCCGGACCGGGGTGCGTGCTGCCGCCCGCCAGATAGAGTCCCGGGATCTTTGTCCGGACTCCCGGCCGCTGAAAGGAGGCGGTCCATCCGTGCGAGCTGCGGCCGTAGAGCGCGCCGCCCGTCGCCGGAAACATCCGGTTGAAATCCGCGGGCGTCGTCACCTGCAACGCGTCCGCCCGTCGCCGGATCTGCAGCCCGCTTCGTTCCAGCACGCCAAATGTCCGTTGCGCGCATTGGTCTACCTCCGCTGCATGATAAGCATGCCGGTCGCCATTGGCAGGCGCGTTGACGAGGATCAGGAGTCGTTCCGGTCCGGAAGCGAGGGTGTCGTTGTCGTCGCGATCCTGCGCGCAGACATAGACCGTAGGTTCATTTGGAAGTACGCCGCGCACGAAAATATCGTCGAACTCGGCGGCATAGTCGCCCGAGAAGAAGACGTTGTGCCGGCGCAGCGGGAAACCACCCGTCTCGGCGAACAGGCTCCAGGTCATCGCGGACAGCGAGCGGGCAGGGGGTGGGATTGCCACGGCTGCATGGCGTACCGGCACGCCGAACAGCCCGGTGGCAACGGCGCCGACATCCGCATTCAAGATGACAGTTTCCGACGTAATGCCTTCGCCGCTCGCAAGCCTCACACCATTGACGCGTCCGCAGGAGATAAGAACTTCGCTGACCTCCTGGCCCAGGCGAATCGTGGCGCCAAAGGATTTTGCGCCCTCCGCCAGTGCTTTTGCCAACGCGTGCATGCCGCCATCGATACTCCAGACGCCTCCGCGCTCGACATGCGCCACCAGCATCAATGTCGCGGGCGCAAGATAGGGCGACGAGCCGCAATAGGTGGCGTAGCGCCCGAACAGTTGCTGCAGTCGTGGATCGGCAAAGTACCGCCCGAGCGCCGACCACATCGACGAGAACGGCTTGATCTGCGGGAGCCGCAACAAGCCGCGAAAGCCGTCGGCGCCGATCAGTCCGCCCATGCTTGGCTGTGCGGCGCGCAGGAACGGCTTTTCGAGAATGTCATAGATGCGTTTGGTATCCCGGCAGAATGCGCGGTAGCCGTCCGCTTCGACGGCACCCGCAAAATCCCCGATCGCGTCGATCGTTCGTTCTTCATCGGTAAACAGATCCAACCGAGCGTGCTCGTCCCAGGCGTGCCTGGCCAGAACCTCCAGCGGGCGCAGGCGAACATGATCGGCGAAGTTCCTGCCGGCCGCCTCAAACAGCTCTTCGAACACCCAGCGCATCGTGAACACGGTCGGGCCGCTGTCGATCAGTGAGGGACCGATCGCGACTTGCCGCATCTTGCCGCCGAGCGACGTGCAGCGCTCGACGACTGTGACGTCCAGCCCCCGTGCTGCGAGTGCGAACGCGGAAACCAGGCCCGCCACGCCTGCACCGACGATAACAACACGCTCTCTGGGCATGTTCGTGCCGGCTCCGCGTTGCCGATTGACATGTGTCCATATTTATTTACATTTATAGTGACAAGTCAAATTGACTATCCCTTTGTGTCCAACACGGGAGACTGCCATGAGCGTCACCAGCCGGATCGAGCGGGCACTCAATGACGCGATCGGCGGGGCGGAGGTTCCGGGCTGTCCCCCTCGGCTCGCGGCGGCAATGCGGTATGCAGTATTTCCCGGCGGCGCGCGGGTCCGGCCCAGGCTTTGTCACAGCGTCGCGGCGGCTTGCGGCGAAGATCATCCGGCCGCGACGGAGGCTGCGGGGGCTGCGCTTGAACTGCTGCATTGCGCCTCGCTCGTCCATGACGATCTGCCGTGTTTCGACGCTGCTGACACACGTCGCGGTCGTCCATCGGTTCACAAGGCCTTTGGCGAACCGCTGGCGGTCCTCACGGGCGATGCGCTGATCGTTCTCGCGTTCCAGACGCTGGCGCGTCTTCAATGCGCGCCGGAGCGGCTCGCGCCCCTGACCTTGACGATCGCTCAATCGGTCGGCGTGCCCTCGGGCATCGTCGCGGGCCAGGCCTGGGAGTGCGAATCGCAGATCGATCTCGCGCGCTATCACCGCTCCAAGACCGGTGCGCTGTTCGCGGCGGCGACCGTGGCCGGCGCCGCATCCGCCGGCGCCGACGCCGAGCCGTGGCGGATGGTTGGCGAGAAACTTGGCGAGGCCTATCAGGTCGCTGACGACATTCGCGATGCTGCCTCCGACGAAGTGGAGATCGGCAAACCCGTTGGCCGGGATCTCGCGCTGGGACGTCCGAGCGCGGTGATCGAACTCGGCCTCGATGGTGCGCTCTACAGGTTGAACGAACTGGTGCGTGGCGCCATCGATGCGATGCCACCGTGCCCCAATGGTGCCGAACTCCGCTCGCTGATGCTCTCTGAGGCCAAGCGCCTGGTGCCTGCCAAGCTCGCGCAATTTGCTGCGTAGCCGACATGGCGACGATCGCGCATCGCGGGGCCGCTGGTGAAGAGGCGGATGCGCGGCGCGGGGAGGGGGCCGACAGGCCGGCCGCGCCCGAAGCACAAGCTGCCCCACGGCTGTCACTGCAGGACAGGCTGCTCGGTCTGCGCGACAGGATGCTTGCGAATCAGGGTTTCCAGCGATTTGCAGGCACTTTTGCGCTCACTCGGCCGGTCGCGCGGCGGCGGGCCAGCGCGCTCTTCGATCTTTGCGCCGGCTTCGTCTATTCGCAAATCCTGCTCGCCTGCGTCCGCCTGAAACTGTTCGATCAACTGACGGGCGGGCCGCTGAGCGCCGCGGAATTGTCGTCGCGGTTGCCGCTGCCCTCAGACGCGACCGCACTGTTGCTTGACGCCGCGGTTTCGCTGCAACTGTTGCAGCGCCGGAGCGGCAGCCGTTACGGCCTCGGTCCTCTCGGCGCAGCCCTGATGGGCAATCCCGGCGTCGTCGCGATGATCGAACATCATGCGATGCTGTATGGCGATCTTGAAGATCCCATCGCGCTGCTGCGCGGCGACGTCAGAGCAAGCCAGCTCGCGGCTTACTGGCCTTATGCCGGCAATCAGAAGGCTGCCAATCTTTCGCATGAGGCGATCGCACCTTACACCGCGCTCATGGCGGCATCGCAGCCGATGATTTCGCAGCAGGTGCTGTCGGCCTATTCGTTCCGCGGACACCGCTGCCTGCTCGATATCGGTGGCGGCGATGGATCCCTCATTGCAGAGGTAGCGTCGGTAACCCCAAAACTGCGCTTCGTGCTATTCGATTTGCCAGCGGTCGCCGACCAGGCGAGCGAGCGGTTTCGTTCCACCGGACTGTCCTCGCGCGCCGTTGCGATCGGCGGCAGTTTCCTGAGCGATCGACTGCCCGATGGGGCCGACATCGTTTCCCTGGTCCGGGTAATCCACGACCACGACGATGCAGATGTTATGACCCTGCTCCGGGCGATCCGTCGCTCTTTGCCGGTCGACGGAACTCTGCTGATTGCCGAGCCGCTGTCGGGCGTTCGCGGCGCCGAGCCGATCGGCGACGCCTATTTCGCTTTCTATCTGCTGGCGATGGGCAGCGGCCGGCCTCGAACCTTTTCGCGACTGAAGGAAATGCTGGCCGAGGCCGGGTTTGCCGATATCGCATCGCGGCCGGCGGCAATGCCGATGCTGGCCAGCGTCATCACCGCCCGTAAGCGTTGAGAAAACTGTTAATCAAGCTTGACAGATAAATGCGTCAGGTTAGCATGACGGTCGGAAGTAGTTTCCGCTTTCCGTCGAAGATCGGAGTGGCGATGGATACCATCGCGGTGGTCCTGAGGCAGCCGGAGCAGATCGAGCTTGATCGGCTTGCTTTGACTCCCCCGACCCCGGACGACGTCGTCGTCGACGTCGACTGGAGCGGCGTTAGCACCGGCACTGAAAGGTTGCTGTGGTCGGGACGGATGCCTCCGTTTCCGGGAATGGGATATCCGCTTGTGCCCGGTTACGAGTCGGTGGGCCGCGTGGTCGAAGCCGGATCTGCTACCGATTTGTACCCCGGCCAGCAGGTTTTTGTCCCCGGCGCGAAATGTTTTGGCGAGGTTCGCGGACTGTTCGGCGCGTCGGCCTCGCGCCTGGTGGTGCCGGCAAAGCGCGTGGTGCCGCTTGATCGGAATCTCGGCGAGCGTGGAATCCTGTTGGCGCTGGCAGCAACGGCCTATCACGCCGTCGCGGCGCGCGGCGCCTCGCCGCCGGACTGCATCGTAGGCCACGGCGTACTGGGTCGGCTGCTGGCGCGCATCTCGATCGCGATGCGAAACGACCCACCAACGGTATGGGAGAAGAACCCAGCGCGCGCCGGTGGCGCCATCAATTACGCCGTCATCGATCCCGAGCATGACGTACGGCGCGACTACAAGAGCATCTACGACGTCAGCGGCGATGCCGGCCTGCTCGATTCGCTGATCGGCCGAATCGCGCCTGGCGGCGAGATCGTGCTGGCCGGCTTCTACAGCGAGAGACTGTCCTTTTCGTTCCCTCCCGCGTTCATGCGCGAGGCGCGGCTTCGCATTGCCGCCGAATGGCAGCCGTCCGATCTCGCCGCGATCAAGACATTGATCGAGTCCGGACGCCTTTCGCTCGACGGGCTGATTACCCACCACCACGACGCCCGGGATGCCTCGAACGCGTATCGCATCGCGTTCGAGGATTCGGCGTGTCTGAAAATGGTCCTGAACTGGAGTTCGCTCTCATGAATGTCGTGCCTCAAATCAGCATGAAGGACGCTCTGCGCGCAGAGGCGGCGATTGAACCGGATGTACCGGCGACGACGCCAGTCACCAAGGAAACCCAGATCATCGCGATCTATGGCAAGGGCGGCATCGGCAAAAGTTTCACGCTCGCCAACCTGTCGTACATGATGGCGCAGCAGGGCAAGAAGGTGCTGCTGATCGGCTGCGATCCCAAGAGCGACACCACGTCGCTGCTGTTTGGCGGGCGCGCCTGTCCAACCATCATCGAAACCTCGTCCAGGAAGAAACTCGCCGGCGAGGAAGTGAAGATCGGCGACGTTTGCTTCAAGCGCGACGGCGTGTTCGCCATGGAGCTTGGCGGCCCCGAAGTCGGCCGCGGCTGCGGCGGCCGTGGCATCATTCACGGCTTCGAACTTCTGGAGAAGCTTGGCTTCCACGAATGGGGGTTCGACTACGTCCTGCTGGATTTCCTGGGCGACGTGGTCTGTGGCGGCTTCGGCCTGCCGATCGCGCGCGACATGTGCCAGAAGGTCATCGTCGTCGGCTCGAACGATCTGCAGTCGCTCTACGTTGCCAATAATGTCTGCTCGGCGGTGGAATACTTCCGCAAGCTCGGCGGCAATGTCGGCGTTGCCGGCATGGTCATCAACAAGGACGACGGGACCGGCGAGGCGGCGGCGTTCGCGCAGACCGTTGGCATTCCCGTTCTCGCGGCAATCCCGGCCGACGACGATATCCGCAAGAAGAGCGCAAACTACGAGATCATCGGCCTGCCGGGCGGGCAGTGGAGTTCGCTGTTCGAGGAGCTCGCCAAAAATGTCGGCCTGGCGCCGCCGGTCCGCCCGACACCGCTGACGCAGGACGGCCTGCTCGGCCTGTTCAAGAGTGAAGTCGTCGGTCGTGGCGTCGTGCTGGATCCCGCAACCATGGAAGACATGTGCGGCAAATCCGTCATCAGCAAGCCGTCCCTCGAAGTCGTCTACGACGCAGCGTGAGAGCCGGCATGATGCGGAGCGCGACATGAACGTCATCCTGCCTCGATATGCCGGCGCGATAGCTGAGTCTGTCGTGAGCGATCCCGTTGAGGTCGATACTGCCGTCGATGCCGCCGCAACAGATGCTGTTGTTGCGCCTCCCGCGATCAACTCCGCGGCGACGAAGACCGACGGGCTGGGCTGTCATGCCGGTGCCGCGGAATTAAAGACAGCCGCCAACGCTGCGGGAAAGAGTGAGATTCTCGATCGCTACGCCGCCGATTATCCCAAGGGACCGCACGATCAGCCGCAAAGCATGTGTCCGGCGTTCGGCTCATTGCGGGTTGGATTGCGTATGCGCCGCACCGCAACGATCCTCTCGGGCTCCGCCTGCTGCGTCTATGGCCTGACGTTCACTTCGCATTTCTACGGGGCGCGGCGCACGGTCGGCTACGTTCCGTTCAATTCGGAAACGCTGGTCACCGGCAAGCTGTTCGAGGACATCCGCGAAGCCGTCTTCAAGCTGGCAGATCCCGCACTGTACGACACGATCATCATCACCAATCTCTGTGTGCCGACAGCTTCCGGCGTGCCGCTCGATCTGCTGCCGGATGAGATCAACGGCGTGCGAATTATCGGCATCGACGTGCCGGGATTCGGCGTTCCAACCCATGCAGAAGCCAAGGACGTGCTTGCCGCAGCGATGCTCGAATATGCCCGCAAGGAAGTCGAGCAGGGGCCGGTGCAGGCGCCCCGCGGCGGCAGGAACGAGCGGCCAACGGTTACACTCGTAGGGGAGATGTTTCCCGCTGATCCCGTCGGCATCGGCATGATGCTGGAGCCGCTGGGTCTGGCCGCCGGGCCCGTGGTGCCGACGCGCGAGTGGCGTGAGTTGTATGCGGCGCTGGATTGTTCCGTGGTCGCGGCGATCCATCCTTTCTACACTGCGAGCTTCCGTCAGTTCGATCTGGCCGGGCGGAAGATCATAGGTTCCGCGCCCGTCGGCCATGACGGCACAGAGGCCTGGCTCGAATCGATCGGAGCGGCCTGCAACGTCGCCCGCGACAAGATCGACGCCGCCAAGAACCGCTTCCTGCCGATGATCAAGGCGGCGTTGGCGGCGAAGCCGGTGGATGCACGGATCACTGTGTCCGGCTACGAGGGCTCGGAGCTGCTGGTCGCACGACTGTTGATCGAAAGCGGCGCGCGCGTGCCGTATGTCGGCACGGCATGCCCGAGAACCGTGTGGTCCGATGCCGATCGCGAATGGCTGGAGGCAAGGGGCACCCAAGTTCAGTACCGCGCATCGCTCGAGATGGATCTGGCCGCGGTCGGCGAGTTCAAGCCGGATCTTGCGATCGGCACCACGCCCATCGTGCAGAAGGCAAAGCAGCTTGCGATCCCCTCGTTGTATTTCACCAATCTGATTTCGGCACGGCCGCTGTTCGGGGTCGCTGGGGCCGGTTCTTTGGCGCAGGTCGTCAATGCCGCCCTCGCAAATCAAAGCCGTTTTGACGAGATGAAGGCGTTCTTCGGCGATGTCGGTGAGGGGCATGCCGCAGGCGTCTGGGAAGATACGCCGAGGGAGAACGTCGCGTTCCGCGAGAAATACAGAAAGCAGATCGAAGCCCAGGCCAAGAAGCGCAAAGCCGAGGAGATGATCTGATGCTGGTCCTCGACCACGATCGCGCGGGTGGCTACTGGGGCGCGGTCTATGCCTTCACCGCCGTGAAGGGCATGCAGGTGATCATCGATGGCCCGGTCGGGTGCGAGAACCTGCCCGTCACCTCAGTGCTGCACTATACCGACGCGCTGCCACCGCATGAGCTGCCGATCGTCGTGACGGGTCTCGGCGAGGAAGAACTGGGCCAGACCGGCACCGAAGGCGCAATGAAGCGCGCGCATCGGGTGCTCGATCCCTACCTGCCGGCGGTCGTCGTCACCGGTTCGATCGCCGAGATGATCGGCGGCGGCGTAACCCCCGAGGGAACCAATATCAAGCGGTTCCTGCCGCGGACCATCGACGAGGACCAGTGGCAGAGCGCCGACCGCGCTATCGTCTGGCTCTGGAAAGAGTACGGCTTAAAGAAGATCCCGGAGCGCAAACCGCGCGCGGAGGGCATCAAGCCGCGGGTCAATATCATCGGGCCGATCTATGGCACCTTCAACATGCCATCCGATCTCGCCGAAATTCGTCGGTTGATCGAGGGCATCGGGGCCGACATCAACATGGTTTTCCCGCTTGGTACCCACCTGGCGGATATTCCAAAGCTGATCAATGCCGACGTCAACATCTGCATGTACCGGGAATTCGGCCGGATGCTGTGCGAGGCGCTGGAGCGGCCATACCTGCAGGCCCCGATCGGCCTGCATTCGACCACGAAGTTCCTGCGCAAGCTTGGCGAGATTCTGGGCATCGATCCCGAACCGTTCATCGAGCGCGAAAAGCACACCACGATCAAGCCGCTGTGGGACCTCTGGCGCTCGGTCACCCAGGATTTCTTCGGCACGGCGAGCTTCGCCATCGTCGCCAACGAGACATATGCGCGTGGGGTCAGAAATTTCCTGGAAACCGAGATGGGGCTGCCCTGCACGTTCGCCTTTGCGCGCAAGGCGGGCGTCAAACCTGACAATGATGCGGTGCGATCTGCGGTTCGCGAGAAGCCGCCGCTCATCCTTTTCGGCAGCTACAACGAGCGCATGTATCTCGCCGAAGCCGGCGGGCGGGCGATCTATGTGCCGGCATCATTTCCGGGCGCGGTGATCCGCCGCCATACCGGCACGCCCTTCATGGGCTATTCCGGCGCGACCTATCTCGTTCAGGAAGTCTGCAACGCGCTGTTCGATGCGCTGTTCAACATCCTTCCGCTGGCAGCCGATCTCGATCGGGTCGATCCAACTCCGGCGCGGCTGCACGAGGAGATTCTCTGGAGTGACGAGGCCAAGGCGCTGCTCGACGAGGTGCTTGAGGCGCATCCCGTTCTGGTGCGAATCTCCGCGGCCAAGCGCCTGCGCGATGCCGCAGAGAGCGGCGCGCGTCGGGCAGGGGAAGATCGGGTCACCACGGAAATAGTGGCGAAAGCGCGCGCCGCGCTGATGGATGGACAACCCGCATGAGAATGATCGAGGCCAATCTTTTTCCAGAGATCCCCTATTTGCACGTGCAACAGCACGATCGGGAGGTGACGTCGATGTCCGATTATGTCCACACGGGCCGTCGCTCGAAAATGTTGGCCGAGCACCGGACCATCGAGTACCGGCTGATTTTCGGCGCCTGCTTCCTGTTGTCGCTTGGCGGGGCAATCTTCAAGCGGCTGATGCCGTGGCGCAAGGGCACAGCCTCCGGTGAAGCCCGCATTCGGGATTCGATCTTTAAGGAAGCCAGCAGCGCCGCCAGCGTTTGGGTGGCCTCGTCGTTCATGGGTTTGTAACCGGGTTTCGTCTGGCGGTGCCGGGCGGAAAGCTGCCGAATCTCACGTGATCCGGCATTCGCTGTCGCCCACGCTCGGGCGGCGAACGGCCGCAAGGCCTTTACTAGGAGGATACCAAATGAAGGACGGTTCCTTATCGGGGCTATCCGAAGCTGAAGCCAAGGAATTCCACTCGATATTCATGACGAGTTTCTTTCTCTTCACGGCTATCGCGGTGGTTGCCCATATCCTCGCCTGGATGTGGCGTCCCTGGCTGCCAGGCCCCGGCGGCTACAGGACGGCGTTGGATAGCATCCAGCACTTCGCCCAAGCTTCCATCTCCTATTTGACCTGACGGGAGGCAACAAACATGTGGCGAATCTGGCTTCTGTTCGACCCGCGGCGCGCGTTGATCATGCTCTTCACGTTCCTGTTCGGACTGGCGATCGTGATCCACTTTATCTTGCTCTCGACCGACCGGTTCAACTGGTTGGAAGGGCCCCGCAGGGCGCCGCCGACGAAGACGGGAGAGATCATTCTTCCGTACACACCACCAGTCATGCCGTCCTGATGGCATGACGAACTGCGTACCGGAACGGATGAGATCGGATCGAGCGGCCGGTCTTGTCCGCTTCCGGTAGCTAACTGCCGTGAGACGGAAAGCGCGACGTTGAATTTCGCACGCGGAGGAACGAACGATGGCAATGCTCAGCTTTGAAAGAAAATATCGCGTTCGCGGCGGAACGCTCATCGGCGGCGACCTGTTCGATTTCTGGGTCGGTCCGTTTTACGTCGGGTTCTTCGGCATGACGACGATGTTCTTCACGGTGGTCGGCACCGCGATGATCCTTTGGGGAGCGGCACTTGGGCCCACCTGGAACGTCTGGCAGATCAGTATCAACCCGCCCGATGTCAAATATGGATTGTCTTTCGCGCCGCTGCAGGAGGGTGGCATCTGGCAGATCGTCACGATCTGCGCGATGGGCGCATTCGTCTCGTGGGCGCTTCGCGAGGTCGAGATCTGCAGGAAGCTCGGGATCGGCTACCATGTGCCGTTTGCGTTCGGCTTTGCCATCTTTGCCTATTTTACGCTGGTGGTGATCCGGCCGGTGATGATGGGATCCTGGAGTTACGGTTTCCCCTACGGCATCATCACCCATCTCGATTGGGTGTCGAACACCGGCTACCAATACGGCAACTTCCATTACAATCCCGCCCATATGGTCGCCATCACGTTCTTCTTCACGACGTGTCTGGCGCTGGCGTTGCACGGCGGCCTGATCCTGTCTTCGACCAATCCCGAACGGGGCGAGCCGGTCAAGTCGCCGGAGCATGAGAACACGATATTCCGCGACTTGATCGGTTACTCGATCGGAACCATCGGTATTCATCGGCTTGGCCTGTTCGTCGCGCTGTCGGCGGTATTCTTCAGCGCGGTCTGCATGGTGATCAGCGGGCCGTTGTGGCTGTGGCCCGAAGGCGAAGCCTGGTCCGAATGGTGGAACTGGTGGCGCAATCTTCCGATCTGGTCCTCCAACTAATTCCGGTCATCAGAAAGAGTCCTTAGCCATGGCCCAGTATCAAAACTTCTTTACGCAGGTGCAGGTGCGAAGCAGCATCTATCCTGGCATTCCGCTTCAGCCGGGAACGTGGGTTCGTTCCGGAGAGGGCCGGTTCAACTACTGGCTCGGAAAGCTCGGCGACGCTCAGGTCGGTCCGGTCTATCTCGGCTACCTCGGCTTGACGTCAATCGCGTGCGGCATCGTCGCGATCGAGATCATCGGTCTCAACATGCTGGCGTCGGTTAACTGGAGTCCGATCGAGTTCGTCCGGCAATTGCCCTGGCTTTCGCTCGATCCACCGAAGCCCGAATATGGCATCAGCTTTCCGCCGCTTCAGGAAGGTGGCTGGTGGCTGATGGCGGGATTCTTCCTCACCACCTCGATTCTTTTGTGGTGGGCGCGGACTTACCGGAGGGCGCGGGCGCTCGGCATGGGTACGCATGTGTCCTGGGCGTTCGCTTCGGCAATCTGGCTCTATCTGGTACTCGGCTTCATCCGCCCGTTGCTGATGGGTCAGTTCAGCGAGGCTGTTCCGTTTGGAATATTCCCGCATCTCGACTGGACCAACAACTTCTCCATCACCCACGGCAATCTGTTCTACAATCCGTTCCACATGCTTTCGATCGCATTCCTGTATGGCTCCGCGCTGCTGTTCGCCATGCACGGTGCTACGATCCTGGCCGTCAGTCGCTATGGCGGTGAGCGCGAGATCGAACAGATCGTCGATCGCGGCACGGCACTGGAGCGGGCCGCGTTGTTCTGGCGCTGGACCATGGGGTTCAACGCAACGGCAGAATCTATTCATCGCTGGGCCTGGTGGTTTGCTGTCCTATGCCCGCTAACCGGCGGCATCGGGATCCTTCTGTCCGGTACGGTCGTCGACAACTGGTTTGATTGGGGCGTCAAGCACGGTCTGGCGATGCCGCGATAGCACGATACGCCAACTTTCAGACGCGCGCCAACCCGGCGCGCGCAAGCTTCCATCGTCTTGCCGGCTCAGCAAACCTGTTTGTTTCCGGGTAAAGCGGCGGACAGCCATGTCAAACTCCGTGTGACAAGCGTCCGCTAACAAGAAAAGCCAGGTTGGAGGAACGCTGAGGTGAAGGATCACTGGTTGGTGGAGGATATTTGCCCTGGTGCAAGTGTTCAAATCTCCGAAGGAGTCGCTGGGCGATCTCGGCGCAATGTCGGCCGCGAATTTGATTGCGGCTGCGACCGACGTAGCTGTCATCGTCGACGGCCACGGAGTCATTCGCGATGTTGCCTTCAACAAGGAGGAACTGTCGCTCGAACTGGACGCGCAGGGCAGGTGGATGGGCTCAAAACTCTCGGAGACCGTGACTTCCGAGACGCGTGGGAAGGTCGGAGAGCTGCTGCACGAGGCGGCGGTACGGAAAGCGTCGAGCTGGCGCCAGGTCAATCATCCGTCGGCCGGTGGGGAGGATATCCCGGTGCTCTATTCAGCCATCAACATCGGACGAGAGGATCGCTTCGTCGTAGTAGGGCGCGACCTGCGCCCGCTGGCGGCAATGCAGCAGCGGCTGATCAACGCGCAGCAGTCGATGGAACGCGACTATGCCAAGCTGCGGCATGCCGAAACCCGTTACCGTTTGCTGTTCCAGGTCTCGTCGGAAGCGGTCATGATCGTTGACGCTGCCAGCAGCAGGATCGTCGATGCCAACCCGGCAGCGCTTACGCTATTCGACGAGAGCGCACCGCAGGTACTGAAATCGGAGTTTCCCGGCCATTTCGGCGCAACAAGCGCGCAGCAGGTCCGAACCCTTCTCGGAGATGTCCGCGCCACAGGTCGCGACGGCAGCATTCGTGTTCAGCTCGCGAAGGCGGACCGGGAGTGCAGCGTCGCCGCATCGCTGTTTCGACAGGAGCACGCATCGCTGTTTCTGGTTCGCCTGTCTTCGGGTGCGGCGCCGCCGGAAGGCAGCGCGCTGAGGGCAACGTCGATATTGCTGCAGTATTTTGACGCTGCGCCCGACGGGCTGGTCATCACGGAGTTCGACGGACGGATTGTCAGGGCGAATCCGGCCTTTATCGAAATGGCACAGCTTGGCAGCGCGGAGCAAGCGCGCGGCGAGCTGCTGGATCGTTGGCTTGGCCGTGCCGGAGTCGATTTCGGCGTCGCACTCGCCAATCTGCGTCAGAACGGTTCGATCAAGCTGTTTTCAACCGCGCTGCGTGGCGAGCATGGCGCGACAGCGGATGTCGAAGTCTCTGCGGTTTCGCTCGCCGACGGCTCCCATAAGCAAGGCTTCGGCTTCGCCATCAGAAACGTTGAGAAGCGATTGTCGGCGTCATCGTCTTCGGTGCGAGAGCTGCCGCGGTCGGTCGCGCAACTCACCGAATTGATCGGCCGGGTTCCGCTGCGCGATCTCGTGCGCGAGGCCACCGACGTGATTGAGAAGCTGTCGATCGAAGCCGCGCTGGAACTGACCGGCGACAATCGGGCGTCGGCGGCAGAAATGCTCGGGCTCAGTCGGCAGAGCCTTTATGTCAAACTGCGCCGGTTCGGGCTCGCCGAACATGCCGCCGATGAGGAGCGCGAGGATGAATAGCGTCGTCGCCGAGCGTCCGTCGCCTCTGGTTGTTCTGGAACTGTTGAAACCGATCACCTGGTTTCCGCCGATGTGGGCATTGGGGTGCGGTATCGTTTCGTCCGGCGTTTCGCCGGGACAGCGCTGGCCGCTGATCGTAGCCGGCGTGCTGCTTGCGGGACCGATGGTGTGCGGTACCAGCCAGGCCGTGAACGACTGGTATGATCGGCATGTCGATGCCATCAACGAGCCAAACCGTCCGATTCCGTCGGGGCGCATTCCCGGGCGTTGGGGACTCTATATCGCAGTCATCTGGACGGCCCTGTCACTGCTGTTGGCGACTACCCTCGGCACCTGGGGATTCGCCGCGGCCATCGTTGGCTTGGTGCTGGCATGGGCCTACAGCGCGCCTCCGGTCCGGCTGAAGCAGAACGGCTGGTGGGGGAATGCCGCCTGCGGGCTGTGTTACGAAGGCCTGCCCTGGTTCACCGGTGCCGCCGTAATGAGCGCGTCGATGCCGGATTGGCGCATTGTTGTGATCGCGCTGCTCTATAGTGTCGGCGCCCACGGCATCATGACGCTGAACGATTTCAAGTCGGTCGAAGGCGACAGGCGGATGGGGATCGATTCGCTCCCGGTGTTGCTTGGTGTCGGTAATGCTGCGCGCTTTGCCTGCGTGGTGATGGCGGTGCCACAAGTCGTAGTCGTCGGGCTGCTCCTGAAATGGCACCTGCCGTTCTACGCGGCGGCGGTCGGCGTCTTGCTGATCGGACAATTGTTCCTGATGGCTCATTTCCTCAAAAGCCCGCGGCAACGGGCGCCCTGGTACAACGGAACCGGGATCAGTTGTTATGTGGTCGGCATGCTCATCAGCGCATTTGCGCTGGCAGCGATCCAAGGGAGTTGAACATGAACACTCCCGTTCTCTCCTGGTTTGGTATCGTCCGTCTCGGGCTCGTTCAGACCGGCCTCGGCGCCATTGTCGTTCTCACGACTTCAACCCTGAACCGGGTGATGGTGGTCGAACTCGCCATGCCCGCGATCCTGCCGGGTGCGCTGGTCGCCATTCACTACGCCCTTCAGGTGTTCCGCCCGGCTTGGGGCCATGGTTCCGATCTCGGCGCGCGTCGGACGCCATGGATCGTCGGCGGCATGGCCGTTCTTGCAACCGGTGGCTTGATGGCATCGGTGGCGACGGCATGGATGGCGACCCATCCGTTGTTCGGCATCGCGCTTGCGGTGGCCGCATTCGGTCTGATCGGCGTCGGCGTCGGGGCGGCGGGTACGTCGCTGCTGGTGCTTCTCGCCAAGCGCACCGACGAAAATCGTCGCGCGGCGGCAGCGACGATCGTCTGGGTCATGATGATTGCGGGCTTCATTGTGACTACCGGCGTTGCCGGTCATTTGCTCGATCCGTTCTCGCCAGCAAGGCTCGTCGTCGTCTCCGGATCGGTCTCGGTCGCGGCGTTGATTCTCACACTGGTTGGCGTCTGGGGCGTTGAAGGAAATGCGGTTGCAGCAGTTCACCCGCGATTGAAGGCACCGCCGCGCCAGTCCTCATTTCGCGAAGCGTTCATCGAAGTCTGGACTGAGCCGAAGTCGCGTCGATTTGCGATCTTCGTGTTTGTTTCGATGCTGGCCTACAGCGCGCAGGACCTCATCCTTGAGCCGTTTGCCGGTGCGGTATTTGGCTTCACGCCAGGTGAAACGACGAAACTCTCGGCCATTCAGCATGGCGGAACGCTGATCGGCATGGCGCTGGTGCCGCTAGTCGGCGCGATCTATCCGGGTTCCCGCGGCAATCTGCAGTTATGGACCGTCGGCGGCTGTCTCGCTTCGGCAATCGCCTTGCTTTGCCTGGTAGCGGTGGCCGTGGTCGGCCCGTCCTGGCCGTTGCGCGAGACCGTCTTCATGCTCGGCGTCGCCAATGGTTCCTACGCAGTGGCGGCGATCGGTTCGATGATGGCGCTGGTGAGCGCGGGTGGCGAGAAGCGCGAAGGCGTGCGCATGGGCCTGTGGGGCGCAGCACAGGCGTTTGCATTCGGGATCGGCGGCTTCCTGGGCGCGCTCGCCAGTGACGTCGCGCGCTACCTGCTGACTTCACCGGCGCTGTCCTACTCCGTGGTCTTTGCATCTGAAGCCGGGCTGTTCGTCATTTCGGCATGCATGGCGGTTTGGGTTTATCGTGCACCGGCAAGGCGCGCGATGCGACAAGGTTCACCAGGTGATGTGCGCGCAGCGGCCGTCGCGGGAGGGGCGAGATCATGAGTATTTCGGAGATCTTCGACGTGGTGGTTGTGGGCGGCGGGCCGTCCGGGGCAACCGCGGCGCACGACCTTGCCAATTTGGGGCGGACCGTCTTGCTGCTCGACCGAGCCGGGCGGATCAAGCCGTGCGGCGGGGCTATTCCACCGCGACTGATCCGCGATTTCGACATTCCCGACCACCTGCTGGTCGCCCGCGTCAATTCGGCGCGAATGGTGTCACCATCGGACAAGCAGGTGGATATGCCGATCGATGGCGGCTTTGTCGGCATGGTCGACCGCGATGTGTTTGACGAGTGGCTGAGGAAACGTGCCGAAGCGGCGGGGGCAAAGCGGCGAACCGGATTGTTCAGGAGATTCGAGCGCGACGAGACCGGCAGGACCGTTGTGTATTACGAGGAACGTGCGGCCGATGGATCGACAGTGGAAAGAATCGTTCGCACCCGTGCGCTTATTGGCGCGGACGGAGCCTTGTCCGCTGTGGCGCGGCAATGCCTGCCCGGCGCCGACCGGTTGCCGTACGTCTTCGCCTATCATGAGATCGTTCGGTCGCCGCCGGCTGGATCCAGCTTCGACGGAACGCGTTGCGATGTCTATTATCGCGGCTCGGTGTCGCCGGATTTCTATGGCTGGGTATTCCCGCACGGCGACACCGTCAGCGTCGGTACCGGTTCCGCGCGCAAGGGATTTTCGCTGCGCGATTCCGTCGGCGGTTTGCGGGATGCTGCGGGGCTTGGAAACTCCGAGACCATCCGCCGCGAAGGCGCGCCGATCCCGCTGCATCCGTTGCCGCGGTGGGACGACGGTCACAGCGTCTTGCTGGCCGGCGATGCTGCAGGTGTCGTGGCGCCGGCGTCGGGCGAGGGCATTTACTATGCCATGATCGGCGGGCGGCTGTCGGCGGAAGCAGTCGATCAGTTCCTGGAGACCGGCGACGCAAAAGCGCTTCGCGCCGCGCGAAAGCGCTTCATGCGCATGCACGGCGTCGTATTCTGGATTCTCGGGGTGATGCAGTGGTATTGGTATTCCAACGACCGCCGCCGCGAGCGCTTCGTCAGCATTTGCCGCGACCGCGACGTGCAGAAGCTGACCTGGGACGCCTACATGAACAAGGAACTGGTCCGCGCCAAGCCGGTCGCCCATGTCAGGATCTTCTTCAAGAACCTTGCCCATATGGCCGGATTGGCATCTGCTTAATGGTCCCGCGCGGCAGTTTCTGGAAGCCCGTGCTGATCGCAGCCTCGGTTGCGATCTTCATCGCGGTGCTTGGCGGAACGCTGACAGACACAGGACCATGGTATCAAAACCTCCGCAAGCCCTCGTGGCAACCGCCGGACTGGCTGTTCGGTCCGGCATGGACAGTGATCTTTGCGCTGGCGACGGCGTCCGCAGTTTATGCCTGGCGCAACGCGGATAGCCGCTCGCAACGCGAATGGGTGATCGCGCTCTTTGCCCTGAACGGGTTTCTCAACGTGCTATGGAGCACGTTGTTCTTTGCGCTGAAGCGCCCGGACTGGGCGCTGATCGAAGTTGGGTTTCTCTGGCTTTCGATCCTGCTGCCGATCATCGTGTTCTGGCGCTTTGCCAGGCCTGCCAGCCTTTATCTGGTGCCGTATCTGTTGTGGGTGTCGTTCGCCGCGTTCCTCAACCTCACGGTCGTCCGTCTCAATGCGCCGTTCACGTAACGGGTGAGGGCGGGTTGTCTGGAACGGGTGGTCATGTGATCCTCCGGTATGGCTGACCTGTTTGCGAATGGACGCCTCGTTGATTTCATTCTGGTCGTGGTCGTGCTCGAGGCCGCGGTCCTGCTTTTCTATTGGTCCCGCGCCCGGCGGGGTATCGCGCCGCTGGACCTGCTCCCCAATCTGTGTGCGGGCGCGTTTCTTCTGCTTGCGCTGCGCGCTACACTGGCCGACGGCGGCTGGATGATCGCCAGCCTTTTCCTGGCGGCAGCCGGACTGGCGCATCTGATCGACGTCTACCGGCGCTGGCGCCGATAGCCGGTCTGCCAGCCCCGCGTCCGCCGCTATTTCTTGTCGGAGAATTTGTCGATGTAGGCGATGACGTCCTTGCGCTGCTGTTCGTCCGCGAGTTTGAACGCCATCTTGGTCGAACCGGTCGCCAGATCCGCCTTGCCCTTCTCAGTCAGAAACTTCTTCAGGAAGGCGTTGGGATCCGGCAGATACTGCATGATCAACTCGTTGTTCCAGACCAGCCCGTTCTCACCCGCCGCCTTGTTGAGCGGGGAATAGGCGAACCCGGGTGCAGTGCCGGATTGTCGGCCGATAATCCCGGTCAGCGCAGGTCCGACCAGATTCTTGGCGTCGGGGCCGATGCGATGACAGGTCATGCACTGCTTGAATACCTGCTCGCCCTTGGTCGCGTCCTGCGCAGACGCCGCGCCGGCTGGAAGGGCTGCGGCTGCCGCCACCAGAGCTAAGACTGTAAGTTTGACCTGCACGTTTTCTCTCCCTGGACCTTGGTTAGTCTATTGTTAAGATATATTGACAGATGCAAAGATCAAACTGTGTTGACATAACTTGACGGCATTTTGAGAGAAATCAAACGCATTAGCGCTCCCATGTGGTAGGTTGTGTGTAATTAACCGGGAACAGCGAGCCGGGTTCCACGATGGTGTAAAGGATATTTTACAACTAAAGCCTTCAAAACAAAGGTGTTTCTTGACTTCGAGGGGAGATTCTGTGCATCCCTAGGGAGGTCAGAAGTTAGTGCACGCCCCGAGTGTCAGGTGGCGTTGGCACGTTACGTGCTTAGGTTTGATTGTCGTTGGCTCGCCCGCTTTACGAACCGCTTCGTAGAAAAATGATCGGCTAAAAAAGAATGGCTGCATTACCGACCGTACAGCCCGACATCACGCTCCTGCTGGACATGGAAGGCGTGATACGTGAGGCGACTTTGTCACCTTCCATGAGCAGCGAGAGCGTCGATGGCTGGCTCGGCCGCCCGTGGGTCGAAGTCGCCGGTGAGATGGGCGGCGACAAGGTCAAGCGCATGGTCGACGACGCCCGCGTCAGCGGGATCTCGGCGTTCCGCCAGATCAACCAGCGCTTTCCGAGCGGCCTCGAAATTCCGATGGAGTATACGACGGTGCTGCTGGGCGGTCGTGCCGGCATGCTCGCGATCGGAAAGAATCTGCAGGCGGTCGCCGAGTTGCAGTCGCGGTTGATCGCGGCGCAGCAGACCATGGAGCGTGACTATTGGAAGCTCCGCGAAATCGAGACGCGTTATCGGCTGGTGTTCGATGCCTCGAACGAAGCCGTCATGATCGTTTCCGCGGCCAACTTGCGGATCGTCGAAGCCAACCGCACCGCCGTCGAGGCGCTGAATTCCTCGCGCCGCCGCAATGAAGATCTGGCCGGCCGCGAGCTGCTGCATGACGTTGCGGCGGAGGACCGCGATGCGGTTCGCGAGATGCTGGCGCGTATTCGCGAGCGCGGCAAGGCATTGAGTATTCTCGTGCATCTCGGGGCCGACGCAACGCCCTGGATGCTGCGGGGATCGTTGATGACGGCAGAGCCGGGCCACGTATTTCTGCTGCAGTTTACGCCGGCAACCAGCCCGTCGGCACCGCTGGAGAAGGGGGAGCATTCGACCGTCGAGCAGCTGATCGATCATCTGCCCGATGGTTTCGTAGCGCTCGATGATGCGGGCATTATTCGTCACGCCAACCAGGCGTTTCTCGATCTGGTGCAACTCGGCTCAAAGGGATCAGCGACCGGAGAGTCGCTCGGACGCTGGCTCTGGCAGCCGGGCGCGGATCTGAATGCGCTGCTCGCCAATATCCAGCGGCACAAGACGGTCCGGCTGTTCACGACGTCGATTCGCGGAGAGCTCGGGACAGAGACCGAAGTCGAGATTTCCGCCGGGACCGGAGCAGAACAGGGCGAGATCGGTGTGCTGCTTCGCAACGTGTCGCGTCGCCTGCCGTCCGGCAACGAGAGCGACTTCCTGCGCACGGCGCTGGGCTCGATGAGCGAGCAGATCGGAAAATCGTCGCTGCGCACCCTGGTCAAGAACACCGTCAGTATCGTCGAGCAGCACTACGTGAAGCAGGCGCTGGGGCTTGCGGGCGGGAACCGGACGGCGACTGCCGAACTACTGGGATTGAGCCGGCAGAGCCTTTATGCCAAGCTCAATCGTTACGGCCTCGAAGACAAGGGGTCGGACGCCGAGGAAACCCCAGAGGCCTGAATTGGCGCTGCATTCGCTCGCTACCCCCGCGTTCGGAAAGGCCGATCTTTCGAACTGCGAACGCGAAGAGATTCATCTCGCGGGCTCGATTCAGCCGCACGGCGCCTTGCTGGTCGTCAGCGAACCCGATCATCGCGTCGTCCAGGCCAGCGCCAACGCTGCCGAATTCCTCAATCTGAAGCAGGTCATCGGCGTGGCGCTCGCCGATCTCGATGGCGATCTGCTGGTTCGTATCCTGCCCCATCTCGACCCGACTTCGCAGGGAATGCCGATCGCGGTGCGTTGCCGGATTGGAAGTCCCAGTGCGGAATTCGATGGCCTGCTGCATCGGCCGCCCGCTGGAGGCCTGGTTATCGAACTGGAGCGCGCGGGGCCATCGGTCGATCTATCCCGGCAGATTGCGAACGCGCTCGAGAAGATCCGTACTGCGTCGTCGCTTCGCGCGCTATGCGAAGAAGCGGCTACCCTGTTTCAGGACCGTACCGGCTACGACCGGGTCATGGTCTATCGCTTCGACGACGAAGGGCACGGCGAGGTGTTCTCGGAGCGTCGCAAGCCTGAGCTCGAAGCCTATCTGGGCAATCGCTACCCCGCGACCGATATCCCGCAAATGGCGAGGCGCCTCTATGAGCGTACGCGAGTACGCGTGCTGGTCGATGTGAACTACGAACCGGTCCCGCTGAGGCCGCGGCTGTCTCCGATAACAGGGCAGGATCTGGACATGTCGCTCTGTTTCCTGCGCAGCATGTCGCCGATTCATTTGCAGTACCTGAAGAATATGGGCGTCGGAGCCACCCTGGTGATCTCGCTTGTGGTCGGCGGCAAGTTATGGGGCCTCGTCGCCTGCCACCATTACGAACCGCGTTTTATCCATTTCGAATTGCGGGCGGTTTGCGAGTTGCTTGCTGAAGCGATCGCCACACGCATCGCGGCGCTCGAAAGCTTTGCGCAGAGCCAGTCAGAAATCTTTGTGCAGCGGCTCGAACACCGAATGATCGAGGCGATGTCGCGCGAAGGCGACTGGCGGGCGGCGATCTTCGACAGCTCGCAATCGATTCTTCAGCCGCTCGGGGCAAGCGGAAGTGCATTGATCTATGAGGGACAGATCATCTCGACCGGAGAGGTTCCGGGAACGCAGGAGATCAGGGAAATCGGGGCGTGGCTGGACACGCACCGCGACCTGTCCGTGGTAGCGACGGCATCGCTTGGCCTGGATCTACCCCAGTTCGCAGGAATCACAAAGGTGGCGAGCGGGATTGCGGTGACACCGATTTCCAGTAATCCCGGCGAGTATCTGATCTGGTTTCGTCCGGAGCGCATCCGCACCGTGACTTGGGGTGGCGATCCGCTCAAGCCGTTCGTGATCGGTGACAATCCTTCCGATCTGTCGCCGCGCCGGTCGTTTGCGCAGTGGCATCAGCAGGTGGAGGGGACGTCCGAGCCGTGGACGCCGGCGGATATTGCCGCGGCACGTCTGATTGGCCAGTCTGTGGCCGATATCGTGCTGCAATTCCGGGCGGTGCGCACGCTCATCGCCCAGGATCAGCTCGAACAGTTCAGCCGCCATGTGCGGGTGTCCGAGCAACCCGTGATCATCGCCGATATCGACGGCAAGATCCTGCTGATGAACGAGGCGTTCAAGACATTGCTGCCGAAGGATCACGCCGGTGTCGGCCGGTTGCATGGACTGGCCGGGGCATTTCAGCAATCGGAGCGTTTCCTCGAGAACGTGGCGGACCTGATCGGTCATCATCGCGCATGGCGTGGCGAATTGCTGTTGCGCAGCGGAGGTAACCGGGAAAAGCCGCTGATGGTAAGGGCCGATCCGGTGCAGCCGTCGCGCGACCGGGTGCTCGGATTTGTGCTGATCTTTACCGACATCACCGATCGAAAGGCCGCCGAGATTGCGCGCAGTCGCTTTCAGGAAGGCATCATCCAGAGCAATCGCATCAACAGCGTCCGGCTCGATTCCAAGACCGATCTCGTCTACCAGAACCTGTTGTCATCGGTGATCGAGAATGCCCAGCTCGCGGCGCTCGAAATCACCTACGGCGTGGAAACCAGCCGTATTGCCGAGATGCTCGAGAGCGTCCGCAATTCGACGCTGCGTACTGCCGAAGTGCTGGAGCATTTGATCTGGCATGCGTCGCGCACATCTGGTGTGAACAAGCCGGATAAATAACCGCCGGCTGCTCAAGGCGCCTATTGCGTTGCAACGGCCGCAATCAGGCCCGATGACAGCGTCGACTTTACAGCGCACGACAAATCGATGTTGAGCGAGAACGCGATCGCCCCTTCCTCTATCAACGCCTGCGGGTCGGCCGCGAGGGCTCCAGCGGCATCGAGCGCCTGACGATAGTCCGCCTTGAGTGCGTCAAGGTCGGAAAAGTGCGTAAAATCGTAGAACGATAGTTCCGAAGGCTGTAGGCCAAGCGATCGCGTCAGCAACCGTTGCAGGATCTGACCGCCGCTGAGGTCACCGAGATAGCGGGTGTAGGCGTGCGCGATAAGCCGCGTCCCGTCGCCTTCCGCCGCCTTGTCAATGCGCCTGGCGTAACATTCTCCTTCGGCCAGCAGTGGAATGCCCCGGCTCCAACGCTCGCCGCACAGGGCGACCAGGTCGGCTTCGAGCGCGGTCGCCCGGTCGAGCCTGAAATCGATGAGCCGGTCGAGGGCGGGGGAACCGCGGTGGCGCGCGAGTCCTTGCTCCATCGCCTGATAGGCGGGAAGCAGATTCCGCAACAGGAGAACATACCCCTCGCGAGTTGCTTCACCTCGCAGCAGATCGCGGATGATGCCGGTCCGCTCGGCTTCGACATGGAGGGTCTTGGTGCGGAGATAAAGCGCAGTGACGATGGGCGGAAAAGGATCGTCCGCCGTCACAACTGTCATTCCCTTGGTCTCCAAAGTCGCTTTCGAAGGAAAGCTTCGTCGCGTCAACTTGCGCCGCCCCTGCATGCCAAGGTCAGTCACTTCCGGCTCTTCATCTGTTCGATCAGGCCATGCGCCTGTTGTGGCGCCGTGGTCGCATCTGCCGACATCATATCCGCTCCCATCGAGGCTACAAGGTCGGGATGGGCGATGACCATTGGACCGCCGATGATGATGCCGATGTGCCTGTTGCGAGAGTCGCGTCTTATGTTGTGGATATCCTTCTTCAGTTCGTCGAGCCGGCGGTCGCTGCTGACGGAGAACCCAACGATGTCGAACCAGTGGTTCTGTACAAGGGACGCAAGTTCCTGATGCGACGAGAAGGGGCCGGTGCACAAATTCCAGCCGGCGCGCCGGAAGAATTCAGCCACCATCGATAGTCCGAAGCTGTGCTGTTCGCCCGGAATGATCGTCAGCAGCACCGATTCGCCGGCGTGAAAGGCGTTTGTATCGTCGGTGAAGCGGTCGCTGAGGCGGCGCATGATGAACTGAAGACGGCCGACGCCCAGCGTTACGTTCGCGAAATCTGCAGCGTCCGATTCCCAGAGCTTGCCGAGTTGCCGGGCTGCAGGTGCCAGCAGATCGAGAAAGATCGACTCGACCGAACTGCCTTTCGCCAACAGTTCGTCAACATAGGCAGACGCGGCACCATCATCGTTTCCGAGGGTCATTGCTGCGAATTGCTCGATGGCGGTCGGAAGCTGTTCGGCCGCTTCAGCAATCTTTGGTGCCGGCGTGCGACGAAGCGCGAGAACGATCTTTGGAACGATCTGGGTCTTGATGGTCCGGACCACGTGGATCGGCTGCAGCGTCGGCCGAAACCGCCAGATCGGCGCCGGGATTCGTTGTCGAAGTGATTTCGAATGACGCGCCGGGGCGGTGTCGGTAGCGCTGCCGGCTGAGAAGGATTGCTCGTTCACATCGGTCATTTTTGACTCCCCCGAACATTAAGTCCTCGCCTCTCAAAACCGTCAAGTCGAATTTACGTATGGTTTAGTTGACAGTTCTTAGAACGAAGTTTAGCCTTCTTGTCATCAAGCCCGCACATAGGGAGTGGCGCGGTGCAGCTTCGAGCAGCTTCAAAGCAGGAATTCCCCCAGTACGGCGACCGATCGCCGGCAGATGCTCGCTTTACCCATTCGTTATCGCATCACCGCGACGAAGGACTGTCAAACAATCTTTACAGTTTGATTGAGGAATCCGTCGCTGCGCCTGCGAATGAAATTTCTGAGGCGCCCATCGGCAATCTGCCAGTCCGATCGTCCGAGCAAGCACTTAAGGCGCTGTACACGCCCGAACAGCGCCTTCGCCGCGACGCAACAAAGTGGACGTTGGTGCAGGGGGTTCTGGCGCCGGTCCAGTTCGTCGTCTTCCTGGTCAGCCTGGCGCTCGTGCTCCGTTATCTCGCCACGGGCGAAGGGTTCGGCGTCGCGACGGCCTCGGTCGTAATCAAGACGCTGTTGCTTTACGCGATCATGATCACCGGTTCGATCTGGGAGCGGGAAGTCTTTGGCTGCTATCTGTTTGCACCGGCCTTCTTCTGGGAAGACGTTTTCAGCTTCCTCGTGCTGGCGCTGCACACCGCATATTTGGTGGCGTTGTTCGCGGGGATCGGCGACCCCCGCCAGCAGATGCTGCTCGCGCTGGCGGCGTACGCATCCTACTTCGTCAACGCCACGCAATTCGTGCTGAAACTGCGCGCCGCACGCCGCGACGAACGGCTGGGGCTGGCACAAGCTCCCTCCATTTCCGGGAGCCGGTCATGAACGCGCATGTGCAGGGATGTACGGCCGGCACCGGGATCGCGACCGGTTCGGTTCGCCGCGAGAGCGGCCAGCGCGAAGTGTTCTGCGGGCTGACCGGCATCGTCTGGCTGCACCGAAAGATCCAGGACGCATTCTTCCTCGTGGTGGGTTCGCGCACCTGCGCGCATCTGATCCAGTCCGCGGCCGGCGTGATGATCTTCGCCGAACCGCGCTTTGCGACCGCGATCATGGAAGAGAAGGATCTTGCCGGCCTCACCGACGCCAATGATGAACTCGATCGGATCGTAACCCAATTGATTGCGCGGCGGCCCGATATCCGTCTGCTGTTTCTGGTCGGTTCGTGTCCGTCCGAGGTGATCAAGCTCGATCTGTCGCGCGCCGCGTTGCGGCTCTCGCAGAAGTTCTCGCCGGCGGTACGTATTCTCAATTACTCCGGCAGTGGAATCGAGACAACATTCACGCAAGGCGAGGATGCATGTCTCGCCTCGCTCGTTCCGGCGCTCCCCCCGGGCGGAACGGGCGAGGACCGGTTGCTTATCGTGGGATCACTGGCCGATGTGGTCGAGGATCAGTTCGTCCGGATGTTCGAGTCACTTGGCATCGGAGAGGTGCAGTTCCTGCCGCCGCGTAACTCCACCTCACTTCCTGCCGTGGGACCGAATACCAAATTCCTCCTGGCGCAACCGTTCCTGGCCGGTACGGCGCGCGCCCTGGAAGACCGTGGCGCCAAGCGATTGGCTGCTCCATTCCCGCTAGGGGTTGAGGGGACCACCGAATGGCTTTGTGCGGCGGCTGACGCCTTCGGCGTCGATCCGGTGCTGTTCGAGACCGTGACGCATCCCTATCGGACGCGGGCGGAACGGGCGCTGATGCGCTATCGAGAGCAATTGGCAGGGCGTTGCATTTTCCTCTTCCCGGATTCCCAGCTCGAAATTCCGCTCGCGCGCTTCCTGTCGCGTGAAATGTCCATGCGGTTGGTGGAGGTGGGCACCCCCTATCTGCATCGCGAGCATCTTGCCGAAGAGCTCAAGCTGCTGCCGGCAGACGTCGCGCTGACTGAAGGACAAGACGTCGACTTGCAACTGGATCGCTGTCGTTCGGCGCGGCCCGATCTCGTGGTGTGCGGTCTCGGGCTCGCCAATCCGCTGGAGGCGGAGGGACTGACTACCAAATGGTCGATCGAACTCGTGTTCACGCCGATCCAGGGCTACGAGCAGGCCGCTGATCTCGCTGAACTGTTTGCACGCCCGCTGGTGCGCCGCGCGAAACTGGTGGCCTGACCATGCAGCTTACGGTCTGGACATATGAAGGACCTCCCCATGTCGGTGCGATGCGCGTCGCCACCGGAATGGAAGGTCTGCATTATGTCCTGCACGCGCCGCAGGGCGACACCTACGCGGATCTGCTGTTCACGATGATCGAACGCCGCGACCGGCGCCCGCCGGTGACCTACACGACATTCTCCGCGCGGGATCTCGGCGGCGATACCGCCGAACTGTTCAAGACCGCAGCCCGGAATGCGTATGACCGGTTCCAGCCGCAGGCGATGATCGTCGGCGCTTCCTGCACGGGATCGCTGATCCAGGACGATCCCGGCGGTCTCGCGCGTGCGCTCAATCTTCCCGTTCCTGTCGTAACGGTCGATCTTCCGGCGTATCAGCGAAAGGAAAATTGGGGCGCGGCCGAGACGTTCTATCAGCTCGTGCGTGCACTGGCCGGGCCTTCGGCGCCGGCCCCGGGCACCCGGCGCGCCGCCGGTGCGCGGCCACGCTGCAATTTATTGGGTCCCACTGCGCTCGGTTTCCGCCATCGCGACGATATCATCGAGATCAGCTCGCTGCTGACGAAACTGGGTATTGAGGTGAACGTCACCGCCCCTATGGGGGCGACGCCGGCAGACATCGCAAGGCTTGGCGACGCCGATTTCAATGTGGTGCTCTATCCCGAGATTGCCGGGCAGGCGGCCTCCTGGCTGCAGCGCACTTTCGGTCAACCGTTCACCAGAACGATTCCGATTGGCGTGTCGGCGACCCGCGAGTTCGTCGAAGAGGTGGCAAAGCTTGCCGGGGTCGATGCATCAGGTGTGCTGGCGGCTTCCTCGACGCGGCTGCCGTGGTACTCGCGCTCGGTCGACTCGACCTATCTGACCGGCAAGCGCGTCTTCATCTTTGGCGACGCCACCCATGCCGTAGCCGCCGCCCGCATAGCGTCCGACGAACTTGGATTCAAAGTGGTCGGGCTGGGTACCTATAGCCGCGAGTTCGGCCGTGAAATCCGCGAGGCCGCGAAGCGCTACGACATCGAGCCGCTGATCACTGACGATTACCTCGAGGTTGAGGCCAAGGTCGCGGAGCTGCAGCCCGAGCTGGTGTTGGGCACGCAGATGGAACGCCACATCGCCAAGCGCCTCGGCGTGCCCTGCGCGGTGATCTCGGCGCCGGTTCATGTGCAGGATTTTCCAGCGCGGTACGCCCCGCAGATGGGTTTCGAGGGCGCCAACGTGATCTTCGACACCTGGGTGCATCCACTGATGATGGGCCTGGAAGAGCATCTGCTGGCGATGTTCAAGGATGATTTTGAATTCAAGGATGGCGCCGTGCCGTCGCATCTGGGCGCGGGGCACGCCGCCGCGCCTGAGGAAGCGCGACCCGCGCCGGTCGCAGCTGTCGCCGTAGTGTCCGACATCGCAATCATCTGGGCGGCAGACGCGGAGAAAGAGCTACGAAAAATTCCGTTCTTCGTTCGCGGCAAGGCGCGCCGCAACACCGAACGCTTCGCCAATGAAAACGGGTTGGCCACCATAACCATCGAGACGCTTTACGATGCCAAAGCCCATTACGCCCGCTGACGCGACCCCGATCAGGATCGTCATCGTGACCATGGACGGTCATCTGTCCCGCGCGGCTTCGCGGGCGCAAGCGCGCTTGAAGGGCAATTTCCCTGGGTTGTCACTCGTCGTTCACTCCGCGGACGAATGGGGCACCGACGACGTGGCGCTCGACCGCTGCAAGGTCGACATCGCCCGCGGCGACATCGTTATCGCCACCATGCTGTTTCTCGACGATCACGTCCGCGCCGTGATGCCAGCACTGACCGCGCGTCGCAACGACTGCGACGCCATGGTCTGCTGCATGTCGGCGGCCGAGGTCGTGAAGCTGACGCGGGTCGGCAAATTCGACATGAGCGGCGAGGCGCTGGGCGCCATCGCTTGGCTGAAGAAGTTGCGCGGTAATCGCAAAGGAAGCCCCGGCGGCAAGGGCGAGATGAAGATGCTGCGGCAATTGCCAAAACTGCTGCGTTTCATTCCCGGCACCGCGCAGGACATGCGGGCCTATTTCCTGACGCTGCAATACTGGCTGGCGGGATCCGAGCAGAACATCGCCAACATGATCCGCCTGCTGGTGGATCGATATGCCGACGGCCCGCGCCGAGGCCTGCGTGGCGTCGTCAAGGCAGAGCCGCCAATCGAATACGCCGATATCGGCGTCTACCATCCACGCCTCAAGGGTCGAATCGCCGACACCGCCGAACGCCTGCCGGAATTGTCGGGCGAACGCGGCACCGTCGGTATTCTCCTGCTGCGTTCATATCTGCTGGCCGGAAATTCCGGTCATTATGACGGCGTGATTGCAGCGTTTGAGGCGAAAGGGCTGCGGGTGATTCCGGCTTTCGCCAGCGGCCTCGATCAGCGGCCGGCGATCGAACGCTTCTTCATGAAGGACGGCCGCAGCGCGGTCGATGCGGTGGTCTCGCTGACCGGCTTCTCGCTGGTCGGTGGCCCCGCCTATAACGACTCCAGGGCGGCCGAGGAAATTCTCGCCACGCTGGACGTGCCGTATCTTTCCGCGCACCCCGTGGAATTCCAGACGCTCGAACAATGGGGCGCATCGGATCGCGGCTTGATGCCGGTGGAAAGCACCATCATGGTGGCGATCCCGGAACTCGATGGCGCAGCGGGTCCGATGGTGTACGGCGGTCGCTCCGACGGGGCAGGGATGCCGTGCACGGGATGCGAACGTTCGTGCATCTTCTCCCGCTCCGACGTCGCCGGCGAGATGCATGTCTGCAGCGAGCGTGCGGACATGCTGGCGTCGCGTACCGCCCGCCTGGTCGCCATTCGCCGCTCTGAGCGGCGAGATCGCAAGGTTGCGATCGTTCTGTTCAATTTCCCGCCGAACGGCGGCAATACCGGCACCGCGGCGTTTCTATCGGTGTTCGAATCCTTGCATCGCACGCTCTCCGCCCTGAAGCGCGAGGGCTATCAGGTCGATTTGCCCGCAGATGTCGACGCGCTGCGCGAGCGGATCGTGGTGGGCAACGCGGCCCGCTTCGGCGCTGATGCTAACGTCCACACCAGGATCCCGGCTGGCGATCACGTTCGCAGCGAAAAGTGGCTACGCCAGATAGAGGCGCAATGGGGCCCGGCGCCCGGCAAGCAACAGAGCGACGGCAGCTCGATCTTCGTGCTCGGTGAGCGTTTCGGTAACGTTTTCGTAGGCGTCCAGCCTGCGTTTGGCTATGAGGGCGATCCGATGCGACTGCTGTTCGAGAAGGGGTTTGCGCCGACGCATGCCTTCTCGGCGTTCTATCGCTGGCTCCGCGAGGATTTCGGCGCCAGCGCGGTACTGCATTTCGGTACCCATGGCGCCCTCGAATTCATGCCCGGCAAGCAGACCGGCCTGTCCGGCGCATGCTGGCCCGACCGCATGATCGGCGATCTGCCAAATCTCTATTTGTATGCCTCGAACAATCCCTCCGAAGGAACGATTGCAAAACGGCGGTCGGCGGCGACGTTGATCAGCTATCTCACTCCGCCGGTCGCCCATGCCGGGCTCTACAAGGGCCTGGTCGAGCTGAAAGCATCGATCGAGCGCTGGCGCGGCTTGCCGCCGGACGACGACGCCGAACGCGGCGGCCTGGCGACGCTCATTCAGAGTCAGGCCGGCGCTCTGGAATTGACGGCGGCGGAACCGGCATGGACCGATCCGGCGCAAGCAGTCGGCAAGCTGTCGGCGACGGTGCTCGAGCTCGAATACACGCTGATCCCGCATGGCCTCCACGTGGTCGGCGGGATCCCTTCGGTGGAGCAACGCGTCGAAATGTTGGAGGCGATTGCGGACGCATCGCATGACGTTCGTCCCGACAAATCGATCCTTGAGGCGTTGGTGAGGGGCGAAGCGCCTGAGATGTTGGCCGCCAAGGATGAAGTACCCCTTGCACTCTACAAGGAGCTGGCGGGTATCGACCGTGTCCTGCAGCAGGATCACGAGATCCCGAGCATCCTGCACGCACTCGACGGCAAGTTCGTCCGTCCCGCGCCGGGTGGGGATCTCTTGCGCACGCCGGCGATTCTGCCGACGGGCCGCAATCTCCACGGCTTCGATCCGTTCCGCATTCCCAGCGCCTTTGCGGTTCAGGACGGCGCGCAGCAGGCCCAGCGGCTGATCGAAAAGCACGTCAGCGAAGGACACGGGATACCAGAGTCGGTGGCGATCGTGCTGTGGGGTACCGACAATCTCAAGAACGAGGGTGCGCCGCTTGGGCAAGCCCTGGCGCTGCTCGGCGCGAGACCCCGCTTCGATGGCTACGGCCGTTTGACCGGTGCAGAACTGCTGCCGCTCGATCAACTCAACCGGCCTCGGATCGACGTGATCGTCACCATGTCCGGCATCTTCCGTGACCTGCTGCCGCTTCAGATCAAGCTGTTGGCCGAAGCCTGCTTCCTGGCGGCTTGCGCGGATGAACCTGTTGAACAGAACTTCGTTCGCAAGCACGCGCTGGCCTTCCAGGCCGCGAACAAGTGCGACCTAGAAACCGCATCCTTGCGCGTGTTCGGCAACGCCGACGGTGCCTATGGCTCGAACGTCAACCATCTGGTCGAGAACGGCCGCTGGGAAGACGAGGATGAACTTGCGGAGACCTATACGCGTCGCAAGAGTTTCGCCTACGGCCTCAAGGGTCAGCCCGTGCAGCAGACCGCGCTGTTGAAAAACGCGCTGGCCACCGTCGATCTCGCCTACCAGAACCTCGACTCGGTCGAGCTCGGCGTTACCACCGTCGATCATTATTTCGATACGCTCGGCGGCATCAGCCGCGCCGTTCGCATGGCCAAGGGCGGTCAGTCGGCGCCGGTCTATATCGGCGATCAGACCCGCGGCACCGGCACGGTTCGCACGCTGTCGGAGCAGGTGTCGCTGGAGACCCGTACCCGGATGCTGAATCCGAAATGGTACGAGGGCATGCTCAAGCACGGCTACGAGGGCGTTCGCCAGATCGAAGAGCACGTCACCAACACCATGGGCTGGTCGGCGACCACAGGTGAGGTGGCGCCCTGGGTGTACCGGCAGCTTACCGAGACTTTCATGCTCGATCCTGCGATGCGCGAACGGCTGGCGTCGCTCAATCCGGTGGCCTCGGCCAAGGTCGCGAACCGGCTGATCGAGGCGCACGAACGCAAATACTGGTCGCCCGATCCGGAGATGCTCGATGTCCTGCGCAGGGCAGGCGAAGAGCTCGAAGACCGCCTCGAAGGCGTGGGAGTTGCCGCATGAATATCCAGACCAGACCATCGTCGCTCAAGAGCCCGTCCTGCTGCGGCGACGGCGAAGGCAGCGTTCAGGTCCAGCTCGATCCCAAGGTCAAGATCGGCACCGCCAAGGTGTTTTCGGTCTACGGCAAGGGCGGCATTGGCAAGAGCACGACGTCGTCGAACCTATCGGTCGCATTCTCGAAACTCGGCAAGCGCGTGCTGCAGATCGGCTGCGACCCCAAGCACGACTCGACCTTCACACTGACCAAGCGCCTGGTCCCGACCGTCATCGACGTGCTGGAATCCGTCAACTTCCATGCCGAGGAGCTGCGGCCGGAAGATTTTGTCTTCGAGGGGTACAACGGCGTCATGTGCCTGGAGGCCGGAGGCCCGCCGGCGGGAACCGGTTGCGGCGGCTACGTGGTCGGCCAGACCGTGAAACTGTTGAAAGAGCATCATCTGCTCGAAGATACCGACGTGGTGATCTTCGATGTTCTCGGCGACGTCGTCTGCGGCGGTTTTGCCGCACCGTTGCAGCATTCGGACCGGGCGCTGATCGTCGCGGCCAATGATTTCGACTCGATATTTGCGATGAACCGCATCGTCGCCGCGATTGAAGCCAAATCGAAGAACTACGGCGTCCGGCTTGGTGGCGTGATCGCCAACCGCAGCAAGGACACCGACCAGATCGACCGTTACAGCGAACAGGCCGGGCTGAAGCGGGTTGCGCATTTTCCGGACCTCGACGTCATCCGCAAGAGCCGCCTGAAGAAATCGACGCTCTTCGAAATGGACGAGACGCCGGAGTTGAAAGCCGTCACGGACGAATACATGCGGCTCGCCGCCGAACTGTGGGCGGGAACGATCGAGCCGTTACCGGGAAAATCGCTCAAGGACCGCGAAATCTTCGATTTGCTGGGGTTCGACTGATGTCCATCGCAACCTATCTCGAACGGCGTGGCGAGCTTGAGACCTACTTCGACCGGACCGCGGTCGATGCCTGGGCCAAGCTGACCTCGGATGCACCGGTCGGTCGCATCAGGGCCACGGTCCGCGCAGGGCGGGATGAGATGCGCAACACGCTGCTGTCGTGGCTGCCGCAGAACATGAGCGGCGCGCGGTTGCTCGATGCCGGTTGCGGCACCGGTGCGCTTTCGATCGAAGCGGCGCGGCGCGGCGCGCGTGTCATCGCGATCGATCTGTCGCCAACGCTGGTTTCGGTGGCGAGGGAACGTCTTCCGTCGGATCTGAACGCCTCGGCCATCGAATTTAGGTCAGGCGATATGCTCGACCCCAAGCTCGGCAAGTTTGACTTCGTCGTTGCGATGGACTCGCTGATCCATTACCGCCCGGCGGATACCTGCCGGATCATGGCGGGGTTGGCCGAGCGCACCCGGGATTCGTTGCTGGTTACGTTCGCCCCGAAAACTCCGGCCCTGGCCGTCATGCATGCCGTCGGCCGGCTTTTTCCGCGCGGCGATCGTGCACCGGCGATCGAGCCGGTAGCCGAACAGAAATTGCGGCGGCTCCTCATGGCGGATGAAGGGCTGGAGCGCTGGCAGATCGGCCGCAGCCACCGCGTCGCCAGCGGATTCTACAAATCGCAGGCGTTGGAGATGATACCGCGATGAGCCGTGTCTCCGCGACATTTGCAAAGGGCTGGATGCGTCTCGGGACGCGTTTCCTGCCCTTTGCGGACGCTGCTACCAAAGAGCTTCCGCTTGGCCGGTTGCTTCGGCTGTCGCTGTTCCAGGTCTCGACCGGAATTTCCATCGTGCTGCTGAACGGCACGCTTAATCGCGTGATGATCGTCGAACTCGGCGTTTCGACCTTGCTGGTTTCGCTGATGGTGTCGATCCCGCTGGTGTTCGCGCCGTTCCGGGTCCTGATCGGGTTCAAGTCGGATAACCACCGCTCCGTGCTTGGCTGGCGGCGCGTACCCTACATCTGGATGGGCACGCTGCTGCAGTTCGGCGGCTTCGCCATTCTGCCGTTCGCGTTGCTGGTGCTGTCGGGTACTGGCGAATATCCTGCCGTTTATGGGCAATTTGGCGCCGCGCTCGCGTTCCTGCTCGTTGGCGCGGGTATGCATACGACCCAGACCGCTGGTCTGGCGCTGGCAACAGACATTGCGCCCGAGGATGCACGGCCCCGCGTGGTCGCGTTCCTCTATGTGATGCTGCTGATCGGAATGGTCGGCAGTGCGCTGATCTTCAGCGAGCTGTTGCGGAATTTCGACGAGATTCGCCTGATCCAGGTGATCCAGGGCGTCGCGGTCACGCAGATGCTGCTCAACATCGCAGCGCTCTGGAAACAGGAAGCGCGCAATCCCTCGCTGACTTCGGCCTCGCGCGCGCGGCCGGAATTCCAGCAATCCTGGGCCCGGTTCCGGAAGTCAGGCGGGTCTGTCCGCGTCCTTCTCGCGCTCGCTCTGGGGACCTCGGCGTTCTCGATGCAGGATATTCTGCTGGAGCCGTACGGGGCCGAAATCCTCAAACTCAGCGTGGGCCAGACCACCGCGCTGACCGCCTTCTTCGCGCTCGGTACGCTCGCGGGGTTCGGACTGGCGGCAAGAACTCTGGGACGCAACGCCGATCCGTATCGGATCGCGGGCTTCGGTGCTGTGGCCGGCATCTTCGCTTTCGCGGCGGTCATCTTCGCTGCACCTTTGGGCTCGGTGCTGCTGTTTCGGATCGGTACCGGCCTGATCGGGTTTGGCGGCGGACTGTTCGCGGCGGGCACGCTGACCGCGGCGATGGCGCTGGTGCGCAACGGCGAGAGTGGACTGGCGCTGGGTACATGGGGCGCTGTGCAGGCGACCGCGGCCGGCGGCGGGATTGCGCTGGGCGGCGGCATTCGTGACGCGGTGTCGTCGCTGGCGTCAAGCGGCGCGCTCGGCCGCGCGCTGACCGATCCATCGACAGGATACAGCGTCGTCTACCACATCGAAATTGCGCTGTTGTTCGCCACTCTGGTTGCGATCGGCCCGCTCGTGCGCACGTCACGAACGCGCTTCTCGCAGCCGCCAACAAAGTTCGGTCTCGCTGAATTTCCTGGTTAGTGAACGAGAGGGAGGTCTCTCATGCAATCCGGCGCTTACATGGACCTGGCACAGGTCACGCTCTACGTCTTCTGGATCTTCTTTGCCTGCCTGATCTTCTACCTTCGCCGCGAAGACAAGCGCGAGGGATATCCGCTGGATTCCACGGCCAGCGGCGGTGGTGTGGTACACGGCTTCCCCAGGATGCCCGACCCGAAGAACTATCTGCTGCGGACCGGGCACGTCGCCACGCTGCCGAACCACAAGAACGATCGGCGCGACGTCGCAGTGGCGCCGATTGCCGTATGGCCGGGCGCGCCGATGGAGCCGACCGGCAATGCGATGCTCGATGGCGTCGGGCCCGGCTCCTACGCCGACCGCGAGGATGTTCCCGAACTCACCATGGAGGACATTCCCTGCATCGTTCCGTTGCGGCTGGCCGAAGGCACGTATCTGGAAGCGCGCGATCCAGATCCGCGCGGCATGAACGTACTCGGCGCGGACAGCGAGGTAGGCGGGGTGGTGACCGACGTCTGGGTCGATCGCGCGGAGGCGCTGATCCGCTATCTCGAAGTGGAGGTCACGACACCTGAAGGTGCCCGGCGGGTGCTGCTGCCGCTGCCGTTCGCCAAGATCGATCGCTATCGCCGCAGGGTCCGGGTGAACGCCATCCTCGGCAGCCAGTTCGCCGATGTGCCGGCGACCAGAAGCCTCGATCAGGTGACCAAGCTCGAGGAAGACAAGATCGTTGGTTACTACGGCGCAGGCACGCTTTACGCGACGCCGGCACGACAGGAGCCGCTGCTGTGAAACAGGATCATCAACAGTTCGCGAATTTGCAGTTCAAGGAGCTGCCGGCGCCGTTGCCGGTTGGCGAGCGCGTGATCTGGCAGGGTAAGCCGACATTCAAGGGACTGGCGTGGCGAGGGTTCCACATCCGCGAGGTCGCGATCTATTTCGGCTTGCTGCTGGCATGGCGGTTGTGGTCGAACTGGTCGCACGGCGTGCCGCTGGCCGAGGCCGCGATCTCCGCGCTGTGGCTGATCGTTCCGGCTACCAGCGCCATCGCGGTGCTTGCCGCTCTCGCATGGCTGTTCCGGCGTGCGGCCTGCTACACCATCACCAGCAAGCGGGTGCTGTTTCAGTTCGGCGTCGCGCTGCCGATGACGATGAACATCCCGCTCTCCAGGATCGCGAATGCGGCCCTGAAAACCTACCGCGACGGCAGCGGCGACATTCCGCTGCGGGTCTCGGACAGCAAGCGCGTCTCCTACCTGCTGCTCTGGCCGCATATCCGCCCGTGGGGGCTGCGGGCACCGGAGCCGATGCTGAGTTCGATACCGGGTGCGGCGGCGGTCGCGGCCAAGCTGGCGGAAGCGTTGGCGGGACAACCAGGCCCCTCCGCGATCTCGCTGGTGCAATCAGGCGCATCCGATTTCGAACCCGGTGCCCTGCCGCATTCACCGGACACCGTGGCAGCCTGAAACGGAGACATCCCATGAGCAAGGCCATTCACGAGCCCGTCGTCCCCAAAGGTGGCGTGTTGGCCGCGGCGGCGCTGATCCTGTTCGCCCTTGCCTCCGTTACGACCGTCCGGCTGACAGGCATCGGCGAAGTCCGGATGAAGCTGCCGGCGGTGGTCGAAAGCCGCGACTTCCGGTTCGAGGACGGCAAGAACGGCGCGGTGCTGGTGTACGACGCCAGTAACCAGCAACTGGTCGACACCCTGGCGCCCGGCAGCAACGGCTTCATCCGGGTGGTGCTGCGCGGGCTGGCGCGGGAGCGAAAGCTCGGCGACATCGGCTCGCAGCCGCCGTTTCGACTGACGCGTTTCGTCAACGGCCAGATCACGCTGACCGACACCTCGACCGGCAAGCAGATAGATCTCGATGCCTTTGGATCGGCCAATACCGAGGCCTTTGCGCGACTGATGAAACTGCGGGGAGGCGCAGCATGACCATGGACTGGACTAGTTCGCGAAAGTCGTTCGACGTGCCCTGCACGGTCGAGATCGAGCAGACCTCGGAGACCTTGCACGCCCATGTCGTCCTTGATGGCGACATCGATATCAAGCCGGGCGATCAAGTCAGGGTTCATGACGCGCCGACCGGGGTCGAATTCGGCCAGCGCCTCGTCGTGCGCCGCACCGCCACGGTGGTCCGCGGCAGTCGGCTCGACCGGCTGCGCGCGCGGATCGAAGGATATCTCGAATTGACCGAGCTTTACGAAGTCAGCTTCTCGGACGGGAGAGTAACATGATCCCCATGGAAGGCGGAACACAGGGCAGCCTGCAGACGCGACCCGGCATCAAGGGCAGCGCCGAAAGCCTCGACAAGGCGCGGGAGGATACGATTCTCAGCCCGCGCTTCTACACCACCGATTTCGAGGCGATGGATCGCCTTGATGTCAGCCTGGTGCGCTCCGAATGGAACGCGGTCATCAGGGAGTTGCGCGCCGACCACAACAAGGCACATTTCGTCAAGACCGACGAATTCAAGAACGATCTTCAATCGCTGCCGCCCGAGTTGCGCAAGGAGTTCAAGGATTTTTTGGTCAGCTCGCTCACGGCGGAATTCTCCGGCTGCGTGCTCTATGCGGAGATCAAGAAGCGGATCAAGAACAAGGATATCCAGGAACTGTTCAGCTTCATGAGCCGCGACGAGGCCCGCCACGCCGGCTTCATTAATGAAATTCTCAAGGATCACGGCATCGGCGTCGACCTGAGCTTTCTCACGAAGGTGAAGAAGTACACTTACTTCCGGCCGAAGTTCATTTTCTACGCGACCTATCTGTCTGAGAAGATCGGCTACGCCCGCTACATCACCATCTACAGGCAGATGGAGCGGCACCCGGAGCGCCAGTTTCACCCGATCTTCCGCTGGTTCGAACTGTGGTGCAACGACGAGTTCCGCCATGGAGAAGCCTTTGCGTTGCTGATGCGCGCCGACCCGTCGTTGTTGCGCGGCGTCAACAAGCTCTGGATCCGGTTCTTCCTGCTCGCGGTGTTCGCTACCATGTATGTGCGCGATCACATGCGGCCGGCGTTCCACGAGGCGCTGGGGATGCATCCGACCGATTACGATATGCGAGTATTCCGCATCACCTCGGAAATATCCAAGCAGGTATTTCCGGTCACGCTGGACCTCGATGATCCGCGCTTCCTCGCCGGTCTCGAGCGCCTGCGGCTGATCTCCGAGGCGATCGCGGACGCGCGCGAGAAGGGCGGCCTGCTGTCGAAGGTCAAGCGCGCCGGCCTGGCCGGCAGGGCTGCGCTGACATTCGCGCGGCTATTCCTGTTGCCGGTGAAGCCGAACGCGCTGCCGCGCGAAATCTGCATGCAACCGGCATGGTGAGGAGGGGGCGTTGATAGCGTCATACACGGTCCCACCCATCTACGCCGCGTTTGTGTGGTGGTTCAGCACCGGGGCCGTGCTTTTGCTGGTGGGACGTTCGGGACGCTTCGGAGCGTCACGGGCGCTGCTGGCAGGAGGTCTGCTCGCAGGATCGCTTGGCGGCCTGGCGCTCACGGCCGGCGATACCAGCATTGGCGGCGCCTATACCGCCTTTACCTGCACCATCCTGCTATGGGGCGCGCAGGAGATCGCGTTTCTCGCAGGCTGGCTGACGGGACCGCGACCGCAGCCTTGCCCGGTTGGTGTGACCGGCTGGAAGCGCCTGAGCTACGCCTTGCAGGCGATCCTCTATCACGAGTTCGCGCTGCTGGCATGTGGTGCGGCGGTTGTCGCGTTGACCTGGAATGGAATTAACCAGGTCGGGCTCTGGACCTTCGCGGCGCTCTGGGTGCTGCGGCAGAGCGCCAAGATCAACCTCTTCCTCGGCGTCCCCGTTACCAACGATGAACTGATGCCGGACACCGTCAGGTTTCTGAAAACCTTTTTTGCGCGCAAGCCGGTCAGCGCATTCTTTCCGATCTCGGTCACGCTCGCGACTGCGGTCCTTGTGATCATGATCCAGCGGATCGTCGAAGTGGCGGTCACGCCGTTCGATATCGTCGGACTGACGCTGGTTTCCACCCTGTTTGCGCTCGGTGTTGTCGAGCATTGGTTCATGCTGCTGCCGCTGCCTGCGATCACGCTGTGGGGCTGGGGCATGCGCTCAGATTTCCCGCCGGAGGACACCACCATGGAACAGGAACGCGACACCAAGGTCACCAATGCTCCGCCCAATCTCGTCGTGCTTGCGAACGTGCGCCCTGAAGCGGTTCCTCCGAGACCTGCGCAAGCGGCCTGCGCACGGCAGCGGCTTGAAGACCAGTTCCGTCAGAGTTTCCGTGAGCAGCACGCAAGGGATGGTCTGACGACGGCTCTCAACATCAGTACCGAGCCGGCGGCAACGATCAATGGGAGGACGTCATGAACTATGAGGCCTATTTTCGCCGGCAACTTGAAGGTCTTCATCGCGAAGGACGCTATCGCGTGTTCGCCGATCTGGAGCGCAAGGCGGGTGCTTTTCCCCGTGCCAGGCATCACCACTCCGATGGCGCCGGCGAGGTCACCGTGTGGTGTTCCAACGACTACCTCGGCATGGGCCAGCATCCGCAGGTGCTGAAGGCGATGCACGAGGCGCTCGACAGTTGCGGCGCCGGCGCCGGCGGCACCCGCAACATCGCCGGAACCAACCATTACCATGTACTGCTCGAGCAGGAGCTCGCCGCTCTGCATGGCAAGGAAGCCGCGCTTCTGTTCACCTCAGGCTACGTCTCCAACATGGCTTCGATCAGCACGCTGGCGTCGCGGATGCCGGGCTGCACGATCCTGTCGGACGAACTCAACCATGCCTCGATGATCGAAGGTATCAGGCACAGCCGCAGCCCGACGCGCATCTTCGCCCATAACGATCCGCGGGACCTGGAGCGAAAGCTGAGCGATCTCGACCCGCACGCGCCGAAGCTGGTGGCATTTGAGTCCGTCTACTCGATGGATGGCGATATCGCACCGATTGCCGAACTGTGCGACGTCGCGGACGCCCACAACGCCATGACCTACCTCGACGAGGTGCACGGCGTCGGTCTCTATGGCCCGAACGGCGGCGGCATTGCCGACCGGGAGGGGGTGAGCCACCGCCTGACCGTGATCGAAGGCACGCTGGCGAAGGCGTTCGGGGTGATCGGCGGCTATGTTGCGGCGTCGAGCACGATCTGCGATTTCATCCGCAGTTTTGCTTCCGGCTTCATCTTCACCACCTCGCTGCCACCAGCGGTCGCCGCAGGTGCGCTGACCAGCATCCGGCATCTGAAGGTCAGTTCAGCCGAACGTGAGCGGCACCAGGACCGGGTGGCGCGGCTGCGCAGGCGGCTCAACGAGACCGGCGTCGCTCATCTCGACAATCCCAGCCATATCGTGCCGGTCATGGTCTGCGACCCCGTGCTGTGCAAGCAGATCAGCGACGTGCTGATCGACCGCTACGGCATCTACGTGCAACCGATCAACTATCCGACCGTGCCGCGCGGCACCGAGCGGTTGCGGATCACCCCGTCGCCGCATCACACCGATGCCGATATCGAGCACCTTGTGCAGGCTTTGGCGGAGATCTGGGCGGAGGTCGGATTGGCCAAAGCGGCTTGAGAATGCGGCTTTAGCCAGACCCGCGCGGCCGCGCCTTCAGCGCTTGCCGCGCGCCGACGGGCGGGTGAGCCGAACCCTGCCGCGGGTTCGCGGCAGGAATTGCGCGCCGCGTGCGCTGAGGAACTCCAGCATCGCGCGCGCCGGTGGCAGCAGGATCTTGTCCTTGCGGGAAAGGACGAACCATTGCCGGACCACGGGAAGTCCGACCACATCGAGCGTCACCAGCCGCCGCTCGTCGAGTTCGGTGGCTACCGTATGCGCGGAAATGAAGGCTATGCCGAGGCCGGCGATCACCGCCTGCTTGATGGTCTCGTTACTGCTCATCGCCATGCCGATCTTGGGGCGAACGCGTCCCGCTTCGAACAATTGCTCCATCAACCCACGCGTACCCGAGCCGGGTTCGCGCGTCAGGAAGGTCTCCTCGGCCACATCGGCAAGCGCAATGTTGGATTTTCTGGCCAGGCGATGACCGGTCGGCGCGATGATCACGTGGGGATGGTCGCCGATCAGGTGCACGTCCATATCGATGTCCGCCGGCGGACGGCCCATGATCGCGAAATCGAGGTCATATCCGCGGAGCGCGGTGCCGATCTCCTGACGGTTGCCGATCGAAAGCGTGACATCGACATTGGGGTGGAGCCTGGAAAATCCGGAAATCATGAATGGCACGAAGTATTTCGCGGTGCTGACGGCTCCGATCGAGATACGGCCCGCGGTCTTGCCCGCTATCATCTCCAGCGAGGTTTCGCAGTCCGAGATCGCCGCCTCGATGCGTTCGGAAAGCGCGAGCACCTCGCGCCCGGCATCGGTCAGAAGCATCCCGTCGCTGGAGCGCTGAATCAGAGGCAGTCCTGCCAGCGCCTGCAAATTTCGGATCTGCAGCGTGACGGCCGGCTGAGTGAGATGCAGCCGTTTGGCGGCCGCGGTCACCGATCGATCGCTGTGAACGGCTGCCAGCGCGCGAAGCTGGCGAATGGTCAGTTCCCGCAGAAACCGGCTTGCCATCGGCAGTACCCTTTATAAGGAAAACTTTGTCTTGGCCAAAGATAAGAAAATTTCCCTAATTTGGCAAATTGGGATGTGGTGAGGCGCGGATTGCCGACCGGCACGACGCTTTGGAATGGCCCCCGCAGAGGGCGCCTACAGGGGAACGGCCATGGACGAACGCGTGACCTTGCGTTCGCATCTCGATCGCTCGGTGCAGGACGTGCCGAACGGGCCTGCGGTCGCCGCCGCGATCGAAGCGCTTGCGACGGCGTCGATCGATCTCGCCGCTCTGATCGCCGATGGGCCTCTGGCCGGCATTACCGGGCGCCATAGCGGCGTCAATTCCGACGGCGATCTGCAGAAGGATATCGATGTTGCCGCCGACGGGATGATGCGCAATGCGCTCCGCGCAACGCCAGTTGCAGCCATTCTGTCCGAAGAGGCGGAACTGCCTGAAACTCTCGATGCCGGGGCACCGCTCTGTGTCGCGATAGACCCGCTCGATGGGTCTGCCAACCTTGAAAACAATATTTCGGTCGGAACGATCTTTTCGATTCGTCCGCGCGGCAACGACATTCTCTCCACCTTCTTCGAGCCTGGCACGGCACAGCGTGCCGCCGGCTTTGTGGTTTACGGCCCGCAGACCACGCTGGTTCTGGCGCTCAATCAACGCGTCGATATCTTCATTCTCGACAGGCGTGCCGGAGAATTCCTCCTGACCGCGCAGGCTGTGAAGATTGCGCCAGCCACTCCGGAGTTTGCGATCAACGCATCGAACCGACGGCATTGGCATGGTCCGGTCCGCGCCTACATCGACGAGTGCCTTGCCGGCACCAATGGCGATGGCGGCGCTGACTTCAACATGCGCTGGATCGGCTCGCTGGTGGCCGAAACCCTTCGTATCCTGGTCCGCGGCGGCGTGTTCCTTTACCCCGCCGATGCCCGCCCGGGATATCGCGAGGGACGATTGCGGCTGTTGTATGAAGCCCATCCGATGGCGTTGGTCATGGAGTGGGCAGGAGGGGCGGCGACCACCGGACGCCGGCGTATTCTCGAACTCTCAGCCAGGACGCCGCACCAGCGCGTTCCGCTGATCATGGGGTCGGTGCGCGGCGTCCGCGATGTTGCCGCCATCCACGAAGGCATCGAGCCGATGTTCGACAATAGCGACGCGCCACTGTTCGCGCGGCGCGGCCTGTTTCGCTGAGGGGACAGGGATCGATGTCGCGCAGCTATCCCATCATATCGATCACGGGTTCATCCGGCGCCGGCACGACGTCGGTGAAGAAGACCTTCGAGAACATCTTCCGCCGGGAAAAGGTCGCCGCAGCCTATATCGAGGGCGACGCGTTCCATCGCTACAATCGGGTCGAAATGCGCACGAAAATGGCTGAAGAGGCCGAGCGCGGCAATAAGCACTTCAGTCACTTCAGCCCGGAAACGAATCTGTTCGAAGAGCTGGAGAAGGTGTTTCGCGACTACGGCGAATCCGGCACCGGAACCACCCGTCACTACGTCCACGACGACGAAGAAGCCAAGCTGTACGGCGCAGATCCAGGCACTTTCACCGAATGGGGTCCGTTGCCAGAAAAATCGGATCTGCTGTTTTACGAGGGCCTCCATGGCGCCGTGGTGACCGAAAGGGTCAATATCGCCCAGCATGCCGACCTCAAGATCGGCGTTGTTCCGGTCATCAATCTGGAGTGGATCCAGAAGCTGCATCGCGACCGCAACGCCCGCGGCTACACAGCGGAGGCGGTGACCGACACCATCCTGCGGCGGATGCCGGATTACGTGAACTACATCTGCCCGCAATTCACCGAGACCGACATCAATTTCCAGCGCGTGCCGAC
>JAESGW010000226.1_pt1 | contig 96066 bp, 101 predicted proteins | sample 9269791 | NCBI WGS metagenome assembly JAESGW01 (sample SAMN16773120, study PRJNA677053) | algae metagenome | isolation source: Aphanocapsa lilacina HA4352-LM1 and co-occurring heterotrophs from near cave... | place: USA: Maniniholo cave, near Haena, Kauai, HI | collected 2009-07-28 | reverse complement strand
TCTGTGAGGTCACTCTTGTAGGGCTTGCGTTCCATGGCAGGTAGCGGCAGGTGAGATTTTCTCAGGCTCCACCCTGCTTGGTCTATCAAGCTGCCGCTTTAGATTGTCTTAACAGACGGTCTCTAAGAATCAGGCGGAGATTATCGAAATCCTCGGTGGTGCTCAGCTTTTTATCTCCACGAGTGTGACCAGCAGGCAGGGAGACGAGGATGGACCCGCCAACACGCTCAAAGAAGCAATGGCGATGGGATTGCCTGTAGTCAGTACCTGGCATGGAGGGATTCCCGAACTGGTAGAAGATGGTGCTGCAGGCTTTCTGGTACCCGAGCGCGACGTCGAGGCGATCGTCGAAAAACTCGGCTACCTGGTGAGCAACCCGCAAATCTGGCCTGCGTTCGGCCGGGCCGGCCGGGCCCGGGTGGAATCACAATACAATATTCATAAGCTCAACGGCGAACTGGTCGCTGTCTACCAGCAACTGCTCCGAAGCGACAAATCGGTTCCTGCCGCCTTGCACCCCAGGCAAGGGCAACATCGCACGGCAATCGGCACTTAGAGCATCCAGTCGGGAATTTGAGCGTCCGTAGGTGCCGCAGTCGGGACAGATGATCTGGGACGGGAAGCTGGGATCGGTTTGGGAACAACCGGCCGGATAGCTGCTGTCGGCTTGGTCGGACTGGGTTCTTGCTTGAGGCTTTTGATCTCTTCGAGCAGGCGGCTGTTGGCCTGGGCCAGTTGGAGGGCCTCTTGCTGCACGGCGTCAAGTTTGGCCTGCAACTGGCGCAGGGAGTCGGGGGGAATCTTGTGGGCTGCGGCAAGCTGCCGCTCCAGCTCCTCGATGCGCGCCCTGGCCTGGGCCGATGCTTGTTGGTAAGCGGCACTGGCCTGTTGCACTTCGCTCAGCTGCACCTTGAGTTCAGCGATGGTCACCTCCAGATCGGCCTTGGTCGGGCTGCGGCGCGTGGTCCGCTGCGGCTCCTGCGCCTCGGTGGGAGTGGTCGCTTCCTCTACTGCCGTCTCCTCGCAGAGGGGCTCATCGGCGTGGGTGTGATTTTTTTGCTGTTCGGTGCGCAGCAAGTCTGAAAGGCGTTTTCTGGTCATCGTTTCTCCCAGTCACGGTGCAGTTCGTCGACGACCCGGCGGTAGTCGGCTTCAGCCTCGCGGGCGTTTTTGCCCCGCCAGCGGGTAATGGGTAACCCTTCGAGGGCGGCGCGCTCGTGGGCTTTATAGGCGCGGATAAAGGTGTGAAAAGCAGGAATACCTACCTCCGTCAGGGTGTTCTGCGCTTCGAGAGCCTCCCCGACGCTGCGCGGATCGACGCGGGTGAGCAGCACCCGGTGGGCGACGCCGGTGGGCACCACCGCCCGGCGCACCGTCTCCACCAGCACCGCCAGATCCATCGGAGCGGGCGGAGTGGGCAACACCAGATAGTCGGCCACCGGCACCACCGCCGCCAGGGCCTCCGAAGCCAGCGCCGGGGGGGTGTCCACCACGACCACGGCATAATCTTCCAGCGAGCGCAGGTTGCTCAACAGCTGCGGTGCGGTCTCCTGGGCCACATCGAAACCGAGTCCTGTCGGGTTGCGCTCCACCCACCAGGAGGCGGATCCCTGGGGATCGGCGTCGACCAGCAGCACGCGCCTGTTTTCGGCCAGCGCCGCCGCCAGATTGACGGCCGTCGTCGTCTTGCCGACGCCGCCCTTGCCGTTGAGCACTACGAGTATCCTGGCCAGAGGTCGAAGCTACCGCGACTACGGACACTACTTTGACACATGCGGCAGGCTACCAACCGAAAGCCTTCAAAAAGCTTCGCTCCCACCTAGTTTCAGGTGACGCAACGGACGCTGTGCCACAGCCCGTCTTCGTCCTTGCAGTAATAACAACCGTCCCACCAGGTGCAGGTGCACACATCGGTGGGCATTGACTCGTCCTGCTGCACCAGATCGAATACTTCGTCCTTGCGATTGGCCGCCAGACCGGCAACGCGATCCAGGATTCTCTGCAATTCTTTCGAAACCGGTGGAGTGGTGGCGAGTGTCATAGGATAGACCCCCAGTTATGGTTGCTATAATCCAAGGATTATGCGGCCGCCCAGCGCCATAGCATTACCGCTGTCATAATTTTAAACATAATGTCGAACCATCAGCCGACCGCGGGTGTGCTTGCCCCGCCACCTTTGATTTTTGGGGCGGGTTTTGCCGTTGGGATGCTGCTGCAGTGGCTGGTGCCGCTGAGGGTCGGAATCGGGGCGGCACCCCCCCTGGGGGGAGCGGGGGTGGTGCTGGGTGCGGGGCTTGCGTTGTGGAGTTTTCGGGAGCTGGCCCGGCGCAACACGCCGCTCAGCCCCTACGAGGCAACTACCAGTCTGGTGGAGGAGGGATCCTACCGCTTCAGCCGCAATCCGATCTATCTCGCTCTGGCGCTGGTGTACGCGGGTCTGGCGCTGTGGCTCGGTGCCCTCTGGCCGCTGTTGGTACTGCCGGTGGTGCTGTGGATCATGGTCCGGGGCGTTATCGAACGCGAGGAAATCTATCTGGAGCGCCGCTTCGAGGAGGCTTACCGCCGCTACAAAGCGCGGGTGCGCCGCTGGATTTAGTCGAGCTGTCCCCGGATTGGGTTACTCTCTTGAGAGAGAAAATCGGGTTGGTGTTGTCCATGGGTGCTTACTCCCGCCGAAATTTTTTGCGCTCCGCCTTGCTTGCCGCCTCGTTGCCCCTGGCGCTTTCCCGGTCCGGCCGGGCCGCTCCGGCCGGTACGACCGCCACCCTCGCCGCTTTGCGCGCCGAGGTGCCCAAAACCAGCTGGACTTACCCCATCGGTCAGCCGATCGCGGAGGCCTTCAAGGTGCGCTACCCGAGCAACATCGACGACGGTTACTGGCACGGCATGCCCCTGGGGGGCTTCGGTGCGGGCTGCATCGGCCGATCGCACCGGGGGGACTTTACCCTCTGGCACCTCGACAGCGGCGATCACTACTTTCGCTCCCAGCCGGTCTGTCAGTTTGCCCTCTTTGAGCAGAGCGCAGGGGCCAAACCGCGCGCGAAGGTGCTTTGTACCGAAAAACCCGCAGACGGCAGCCTGGGCGCCTGGGACTGGACCTATCCCAAAGGTGCGGGCACCTACGCAGCCCTCTATCCGCGCTCGTGGTTCACCTACGAGGGCTTTTTCAACAGCCACGTGCAGCTGAAGCAGTTCTCGCCCATCATCCCCAACAACTACCAGCAGACCAGTTACCCGGTGGCCGTCTTCGAGTGGACCGCCTTCAATCCGACCGACCAACCCGTCACCCTGAGCATTCTGGTCAGTTGGGAAAACATGGTGGGCTGGTTTACCAACCAATTCAAATCCAGAGCAGTGAAAGTGCGCGACGACGACACGCCCGTCTACGACTACGAGCCGTACTGGGGCGAGAGCACCGGCAACTTCAATTCGGCGCGCGAGGAGGACGCCTACCGGGGGCTGACCATGGGCCGCGCCTCGGGCTACACCGAACAGCAAAAGCCCGCCCCGGCCACCGCCGCCGTCAGCGAGCGTCCCTTTGTCACCGCCGAAGCGGACGGCCAGTTCGTGATCGCGACCACCCGCGAGCCTGGCGTCGAAATCACTTATCACACCCGCTTCGATCCGACCGGCAACGGCCTGGAGGTCTGGCAACCGTTCGCTACTACCGGCCGCCTCGGCGATCTGGTCTCGATCCGGCCGGCGGCCAAGGGCGAGCGGATCGCGGCGGCGATGGCGGTGCGCTTCACCCTCAAACCTGGCGAGCGCAGGGTGGTGCCGATGGCCCTCGCCTGGGATTTGCCGATCATGGAATTCGCCCAGGGGGTGCGCCGCTACCGCTACTACACCAAGCACTTCGACAAGAGCGGCCGCAACGCCTGGAAGATCGCCACCGAGGCTCTGGATAATTACGCCGACTGGGACCGGCAGATCCAGGAGTGGCAAAACCCGGTCCTTGCCGATCCGAGCCTGCCGGACTGGTACAAGCAGGCGCTCTTTAACGAGCTGTACTATCTCACCAGCGGCGGCACCCTCTGGGAGAACGGCCCGGTTCCTGAAAAAATCGCTTCCCTCGCCGATATCGCCAAAGCTCCCCCCGGCCAGGGCCGCTTCGCAGTCCTCGAATCGATCGACTACCGCTGGTACGACTCGCTCGATGTCAGGCTTTACGGGTCGTTTGCGCTGCTGATGAACTGGCCTGAAATCGACAAAGCGGTGCTGCGGGCCTACGCCGACGCCGTGCCCGACGAGGACGATTCGACGCGCATTATCGGCTACACCAAAACCGTCGCCAAGCGCAAATCCCGCGACGCGCTGCCCCACGACCTGGGGGCTCCCAACGAAGATCCGTGGATCAAGAACAACTACACCACCTACCAGGACTGCAACCTCTGGAAGGACCTGCCCTGCGACTTCGTGCTGCAGGTCTACCGCGACTACGTCGATACCGGCAAACGCGATCTGAACTTTGTGCGCTACTGCTGGCCCGCGTCCAAAGCGGCCCTGATACGCCTCAAGAGGACTTTTGACCAGGATGGGGACGGATTTCCCGAAAACGGCGGCCCGCCGGACTGCACCTACGACGCCTGGCCCCTCAAGGGGATCAGCGCCTACTGCGGCGGGCTGTGGCTTGCGGCGCTGCTTGCCGCCGTCGAGATGGGCAAGCTCGTGGGCGACGCGGCGGCGGTTCAGCAGTTCGGTGCCTGGTACGCCCAGGCCCAGCCTTTGTACGAAAAGACCCTCTGGAACGGCCGCTACTACCGCATCGACAGCCAGAGCAAAAATTCCGAAGCGATCATGGCCGATCAGTTGTGCGGCGAATATTACGCCCAGGTGTGCAATCTCGCGGACATCGTGCCGGTGGCCCAGGCGCGCTCGGCGCTCGAAACGGTTTACCAGACCTGTTTTGTGAAATTTTATGGCGGGCGCTTCGGCTGCGCCAACGGCACGAACGCCGACGGGTCTTTTATCGGCGACACCGAGCACCCCTCGGAAGTCTGGACCGGCATCAACTTTGGCCTCGCCGCCTTTATGATCCGCAACGGCTTGCGGCGCGAGGGACTGGCCATCGCCGAGGCGGTTGTCGCCAATGTCTACGGGGGCGGGTTGCAGTTTCGCACCCCCGAGGCGCTCACTCCAGCGCGCACCTTTCGCGCCTGTATGTACCTGAGGCCGATGGCGATCTGGGCGATGCAGCACAGCCTGAGCGCCCTAAAAAGCAGCAAATCCCCCCAGTAGGCAAGGTCTGACGCGCAGTCGGTGCGGTGAGCTAACCTGTGGCTAGTGGCGCGCCGGGCGCTTCCGCGCGGGGGAGTGGACAGCCTGTGGTCAAAAAGCGAATCGACGAGCAGCTGTGGTTTCGAGCGGGTACCGGGCTGACGGCTACGGTGGGCCTGGGTCTATTGCTCAACTGGGCCGGGCCGTCGCTGGTCAAACTGCCGGTGGCGGGCCAGGTGTTTTTGCAACTGTGCCGGGTGGTCAACGCCACCTGCGAAGACGCCGACGGCGGTCTGCAGGCGAGTTCTCGGCCCGACCCAAAGCCGACGGATCGCCTGGGGGTTGTTCCGCCACCGCCGCCACCGCCCGAAGAGCACGAAGCGGATCTGGCCACCCTGCAGTCCGACAGCCAGGGCAACAGCCTGGCGACGGCCATCGCCGTTGCCAATCTTGACGGCAAACAGCCCCTCCGCGGCGAGACCAAACCCATCGATCGTCAGGATTTCTACCGCTTCACCCTGAACGGCCCCAGCACGGTGCAGGTGCTCGCGGACGGCACAGCCGCCGCCGCCGCCATCCTGGATGCGAGCGGCAAAGAGATCCTCACCTCCGAGCGCGGCCCCGCCGGTGTGGCCATCGACCGCAGTTTGAAGGCGGGCACCTACTATGCCTGGGTACGCGGCAGCCGCAGGCGCGTGGGCACCTACAACTTGATGCTCACAGCAAGCGCGATCGATTCGCGACCCGGCGACGATACGCTCAGCACCGCCACCGATGTCGGCACCTTGGGCGAGGCGCAAAACTTCAAAGACTGGGTGGGCAGCGCCGACGAAGAAGATTTTTTTCGCTTCGAACTGGCTTCTGAAAGCCGCCTCAACCTGATGCTCGAAGGACGGGTAGCCCACGCTTCGCTGCTCAACCGCAACGGCGAACGTCTGGAGCGCAGCGACCGCACCGATTTTGGCGACACCCTGGGCCGCACCCTCGAAGCTGGGGTTTACTATCTGCACATCGAGCGCGATTCCCGCAAGGAAGGCGCTTATACTCTCAACCTTTCTGCCTCCCTGGAGGAAGCGGATGCCGAAAGCTGACGCATCCGGATCAGCCGCTTTCGGCGAAGCTGCACAGGGAAATTGACTGGTATTTTCGTCTCGGCCGATGCCGCCCTGATTTTGCTTAAGAAAGTAGCATTTTATACAGAGCAGTTGTTTTACAGGCATTTGGGCAGCAAACATACTTTACTTTAAAAAATTCATGTGCCGAACAAACAGCGAATGCGGTATGCTTTCCCAAGCCAAAATTTAGCAGGAGCGGGTATGCAAAAAATACATGGACCGTTCAGGGCGGCGCTGGGCGTGGTGAGCTGTGCATTGGTACTGACGCTAGCCGCCGGCATGGCCCGCGCCCAAGTAAGCGACGTGTCGACCGCCACGGTCGAACCTTTGGGTATGGTCGATGTGCGCTCCATTCCCGAACCCGAAGCGCGCGAAACGATCCGGATTATCCGCAGACCCCTTTCTAAACTTTCAGGCCAGAAGCGTCCTGCCCCCCTCGCCACCGCCGACGTACCATTTGCCAGCCAAGGTGAGACGGCGGAGCCGTTCTCCGAAGCGGCGGCCAATTTGCTGTTCAACTTCGAAGGCATCGAAGCGTCCAACCTCGAACCGCCCGATCCGCACGTCGCAGTCGGCCCCAGCGAGGTCTTGCTGGCCACCAACGCGGGCCTGCGGGTCTACAACAAAAGCGGCTCGTCCATCACCGGCCTGCTCAGCCCGAGCAGTTTCTTCGGGGTGCCGTCGCAATTTGAAATCCAGTCGGATCCGAAGGTACTCTACGACGCCGCCTCGGGACGGTTTTTCGCCGTCTGGATTGCCTTTGATCAGCAGGCCAACCTGGGCGCCTGGTTCGTGGCGGTCTCCACTTCTTCGAGCGCCTCGGGCACCTTCTTTCGCTACCAGATTAACGAGACGGGCAACCTGCCCGACTACCCGGGCTTGGGCATCTGCAGCGACAAACTGGTGATCACCACCAACGACTTTCGACCGGCGGGCTTCGGCGGTTTCAGCTTTACCGGGGCGGTGGCCGTGGCGCTCAACAAGTCGCAACTGACCTCAGGCAGCAGCGTCTCGCTCAACCGCTTCGGCAATATTCAACTGAGCGGCGGTGCCGGTCAGGCCTTTACTATCCAGCCCGCCCAATCGCTGACCAGCACCAGCAGCTGCAATATGGTCAGCCTGCGCGGCACCAACGGCATCCAGCTCTACAAAATTAACGGCCTGCCCCCGAGCGCCACCCTCAGCACCTCCACCACCGTGCCGTCGCTGACCACGGCCGTCACCACCCCGGTGGATGCGACCCAACCCGGCACCACCCGCCGGGTCGATACCGGCGACACCCGCCTGCTCGATGCCACCTACCGGGGAGTCAACGGCGGCAGCATCTGGACTTCATCGAACACCGGCTGCCGCTTCTCGGGCAGCTCGACTACCTATACCTGCATCAACGTCGTCGAACTGTCGAACGTGGATGGGGGCTCCCCTTCGCGCCGCCAACAGATTGTCTTCGGCGCCTCGGGGCTCTACTACTACTTCCCGGCTCTGCGCACCGACAGCGCCAACAACATGACCGTCGTCTTTTCGCGCTCGGGCAGCTCCGAGTTTCCGGGCGTGCGCTACACCAGCCACCTCAATGCGGCCGCCCTCAACACCCTTGAATCGAGCGTCCCGCTGATTGGCGGCAGCGCCGCCTACACCGGCACCCGCTGGGGCGACTACTTCGGCGCCGCCCTTGATCCGACCGACAACCGCTCGATCTGGATCTACGGCGAGTACAAGCGCACTGGCTCCAGCCTCTGGCACACCCGCGTCGGCCAGACCCAGGTTCCCTAGCCGACTGCAGGTCACCCGAGGCGCAATTTCAGGGGTTGGCCGCGGGTGACCTGCAGCAATAATTATTCACAAAGGCTCCCCCAGGCTCGGAGCCTTTATTTGTGTGTCACAATCGGACCTATTCAATTGCGGTAGGAGCATGCACCGTTCTTTTGGGGATCGAGATACTGTATGCTCACCCACGTAGATTTCTGGTCAGGTGTGGGTATGCAAAAATACATGCGAAGGCGGGGGACATCGCTGACAGCAGCTGCCGCGGCGGCGGTCATGACGTTCACCGGCGCTTCGGCTGAGGCGCAGACCGCTGCCGAGGGGACCACCGCCAGCGTCGAGCCCCTGGGTCTGGTGGATGTGCGCGATCTGCCGACGCCGCGGGAGCGCACCCAGGTGCGAGTGATCCGCAGGCCGCTTGCGCGCTTTGCTGAGCCTGCCGTCAAGCCTCTGGCTTCCAGCGACGTCGCCCTGGGTGCCGCCGATGCGGTCGAGCCGGCAAGCGAAGCCGCCGCCAACTTGATCGAGAGCTTCGAGGGAATCTCCGCTTCAGGTATCGAACCACCCGATCCCCATATCGCCGTGGGGCCGAGCGACGTGCTGCTGGCCACCAACGCGGCCTTGCAGGTCTACAGCAAAAGCGGCTCGCCTTTGAGCGGCCTCATCGACCCGAGCAGTTTCTTTCTGGTGCCACCGCAGTTCGAGATCCAATCGGATCCGAAGGTGCTCTACGACGCCCGTTCGGGGCGATTTTTTGCCGTCTGGATTGCCTTCGACCAGCAGGTGAATGTCGGAGCCTGGTTCGTGGCGGTCTCCACCTCCTCGAGCGCCAACGGCACCTACTTTGTCTATCAGGTCACCGAAAACGGCAATTTGCCCGACTACCCGGGCCTGGGCGTCTGCAACGACAAGCTGGTGATTACCGCCAACGACTTTCGGTTGCAGGGCGGGTTCACCTTTGTCTACAACGGCGCAGTCGCCGTTGCCCTCAATAAATCCCAACTGACCGCCGGGGCGACGACCTCCTTCAACCGCTTCGGCAACATTCAGCTGAGCGGCGGCGCCGGTCAGGCCTTCACCATCCAGCCGGTGCATTCGCTCACTGGCACCAACACCTGCAACATGGTCACCTTGCGGGGCAACAACGGCATCCAGCTCTACAAAATCGGCGGTCTGCCCCCGAGCACCACTTTGACGACGGTGAGCACCGTTCCGGCTTTGCCCGCGCCGGTTTCCACTCCGCCTGACGCTGTGCAGCAGGGCACTTCCGTCCGCATCGACACCCTCGACACGCGGCTGCTCGATGCCACCTTGCGCGGGGCAAACGGCGGCAGTATCTGGACCGCCTCGACCACCGGCTGCCGCTTCTCGGGCAGTTCGACCACCTTCGCCTGCATCAACGTCGTCGAAATCGCTAACGTCAGCACCACCCCGACGTTGCGCCAGCAAATCGTCTTCGGAGCGCCGGGTTCGTATTCTTACATTCCGGCTCTACGCACCGACAGCACCAACAACATGATCGTCGTCTTCGGCCGTTCGAGCAGTTCCGAGTTTCCGAGCGCGCGCTACACCAGCCGCCTCAACTCGGCACCCCTGGGGGTTCTTGAAGCAAGCAAGCTGCTCGTCTCAGGCAGCGCCCCCTACACCGGTACGCGCTGGGGCGACTACTTCGGGGCCGCCCTCGGTCCCGACAACCGCTCGATCTGGATCTATGGCGAGTACAAGCGCACCGGCTCCGGTTTCTGGCAGACCTTCGTCGGCCAGACCCAGGTTCCCTAGCCCAAAGCGCAACTGGGAATCGCCGCGGCGGACGAACGGCTGTTCGTCCGCCGCTTGTTTTTTTGCACGACAATGGGGATCGTCACCAGAAAGCAGCCATCTATGGGTCGAATCTCCTGTTCTCTGGCCGGTTGGACCGCCTTTGCAGCCGTTGTTGGCGCTCAACTGGCCGCCTGTGCCCAGACGCCCACGCCGGGCGAGGCCGGCAGCGTCGCACCGGCAGGCACCGTCGATGTGCAACAGCTGCCCCCCCCGCCAAAGCCGGACGGCGTCAAAGTCATCCACAAGCCGCTGCCGCAGCCCGGCACCCCAAGCCAACCGCAAACGCCGCCCCCCGGCAGCGAAGACAAAGCGGCAGCCCCGGAGCAACCGCCGAGGCCATGAACAAAAGTGCTCAAATGTAAAGTCTTGTAAAACAAACAGGGCAACTGTACATTGATCAATAGACTTGCGCTCAATTGAAATGATCCAGAGTTTGGTTAGCCGCCGGTTGGGTGAAGTATTGATGGCCCTGTGCGTGGCAGGCGGTTATCTACCGACGGCGGCGCTGGCCCAGGGGGTTCCCGAGCCGCCGGTGCTCTCCGGGCGCGCGACGCTCACCATCGAGGAGGCGGTGGACCGCGCCTCCAGCGTCTCGCCGGAGTTGCGATCGTTTCGCTCGGGCGTCGACATTGCTCAGGGCGATGTGATCACTTCGCGTCTGCCCAGCCGCTTCAACCCGGGGGTGTCCCTGGAGGCCGGTCCGCGCCTCAATACCCTCGCCGATTCGTCTGCCTTGCAGTTTGGCGTCACCGTCGCCCAAGAACTCGACCGGCCCGAAAAGCGCGCCGCCCGCGAGCAGGTGGCGCTGCTGGGCTTTCAGGTGGAGCAGGCCCAGTTGCAGGCCGCCCGCCTGCGCCTCGAGCTGCGCATTCGCACCCTCTATTCGCAATTTTGGCTCAGCGAGCAACTCCTCAAGCTCGCCGTCGAGCGCGAACAGTTGGCGACCCGCTCGCTCACTGCGCTGCAGGAGCGCTACAAAGTCGGCGATATCAGTTTGATCCCCGTCAATCTGGCCCAGGTGGAGCTCTCCGTCTCGCGCGCCCAACGCGAAAGGCAAGAGGGAGAAGCGGCGGCGAGCCGTGCCGCTTTGCTGGTCGCTGTCGGCGAGCCGCCCGAGCGTCCCGTACAGCCCCAGGCGGCGTTGCCCGCCGCTCCGCTCGAACTACCGGAACTGCCGCGCATTTTCCAGTTGGTCATCGAAGCCAACCCGGTGCTGCTGGCCTCCGAGACCGAGCGCCGCCGCAGCGAGGCGCAGGTGCAGCTTGCCCAGGCGGAGGCCCTGCCGAATCTCTCGCCGCTGGTGAGCTACCGTCGGGAAGGACCGGAGAATATCGTCGTGGCGGGCTTGAGCGTACCTATCAATCTGTTCAACCGCAACCAGGGCACTATTTTTAGCGCCGAGGCCCGCCGCACCCAGACAGTAGCGCTGCGCGAGCAGCGCGCCCTGGAGTTGCGCACCCAGGTCGAGGAGGCCTACGCCCGCTACAACGCCGCCCGCCGGGTGCTCCAGACCTACACAGGTGATACGATCGCGGCTATCGAGCGCAACCAGGGACTGGTCGAGGAAGGTTTTCGCGCCGGCAAGACGGGGGTGACCGAAGTGCTCCTTGCCCGCCGCGACGGTCTCAACGCCCGCTCGGCCTTCCTGCAGGCGCAAGCAGATCTCTACACCAGCTACGTTCAGCTGCAAAACGCTACCGGAGGACGCCTTTGAGAAGCCATCGGATTTTCCTTGCCGCCGCCCTGGCTGCGGTTGCGCTCACCGCCTGCGCTACAGCGGAGGCGGACAAGCAGGCCAAGGAGGCTGCGGCCGCCGCCGATACCGCCCAGGCAGACAAGACGGCCTTCCAAAGCTCCGGCGAGCGGACCATCGAGCTGTCGCCCGAGGCAGTGCGCAACCAGGCGATTCAGGTGGCCACCGTCAGCCGCAGGCGCGTCTCCGAGCGCAAGGTCTTTCCGGCCTCGGTCGAGGAGGCGGCCACCCGCTCCGGTACCGTCTCGATGCCGGTCGGTTCGCGCGTGCAGCAAATCAACGTCGACATCGGCGATTCGGTGCGCAAGGGACAGGTACTCGCGGTGCTCACCAGCAGCGAACTGGGCGGCGCCAAGGCCGACTTGCTCTCGGCAAAAGCCAGTTTGCTCGCTTCCCAGGCGCGGCTAATCGCCGCCAAGCGCCAGAGCGACCGCGAGACCTACCTGGCCGGACGGGGCATCAGCTCCCAACGAGAACAGCAGGAAGCCCAGGCCCAACTGGCCAGCGCCCAATCGGAATTTGCGGGCGCCCAATCGGCAATCGAGGCTGCGAAGGCGCGGCTTCTCGCTTTTGGCCTCACCGAAGAAGAAATCAACCGCCTGCAGCGCGGCAACGACATCACCCCGCGCCTTTCGGCGAGAAGTTCGGTCAACGGCCAGGTCATCCTGCGCAAGGCCCGCGTCGGCCAGGTGGTCCAACCGGGCGAAGCGCTTTTTACCATCTCCGATCTTTCGGAAGTCTGGGTGGTGCTCAAGGTCTTCCAGTCGGAACTCGGCCGCCTGCACGTGGGCGACAGCGTCCGCTTCACCGTGCGCGGCCTCGGCAATACCGAGGTGCAGGGGCGGGTGGTGCGCATCGGCGAGGCGCTCGACCCCCAGACCCGCGCCGCCGATGTGCGCGTGGTCATCCCCAACCGCGATCGCAAGCTCAAGCCCGGTATGCTCGTGCAGGCCGAAGTCGACCTGGGCGGCTCCAGCCGCGAGGTACTGGCCGTCCCGGATAAGGCCCTCTACGACGTGGGCGGCAAGCAAGTGGTTTTCCTGCGCGAATCGACGACGCGCTTTATGCCCCGCGAGGTGCAGCTGGGCACGCGCGTCGGCGAATACGTCGAGGTGACCGGCGGCCTCAAGCCCGGCGATGCGGTCGTCGTCGAAGGCGGCTTCGTCCTCAAATCCGAAATGCTCAAATCCTGATTCACGAGAAGATCCACCATGAGCAAACCAGCCCACGAACACCAAAAACCGGCCAACTTCGGCGAAGCCGTGCGCCTGCACTTCGCCGAGCTGCTCGGCTTCGTCCTGCTCATCGCCCTGGCGGCCTTTACCGTTCTCAACAAAATGTACTATCTGATTTGAGACGGGTTCGCACCCGGTTGCGGCTACAATCGGGTGTCCTTCGGACTTGGCCATGGGCATCACCAGTAGAGTTTTATCGCCACTTCTGCAAGTGGCAGCGCTGCTGCTAGCGCTCTGGGTAGGTTCGGCGCCGTCTGTTGCGGCAGGGGAGCGTAGCGGGTTTCCGGTGCGGGTGTACATCGAACCGCAGGCGCGCCACGCAGCCTTTGGCGACCATCCGGGCGAGGCGCTTGCTGAATCGACGCTGGCGATGCTGCGGCAGGGATTTCTCGACTGGGTGAGCGTGGTGCTTGCAGCCCCCAGTAAAGGTTCTGCCGAACAGGTCTTGGTGATTTTGCGCAAGCAGGTGGCGGAGCCGCAGACCGGGTTGTTGTTGGGGGCGGGGCTGTTTACTTTTGTAACAGACCGGGCGCAGGCGCAACTGGTGGTCGAGGTCCTCCACCAACCGCCGCTTGCCGCCGCTGCGGGGCAGGTCGAGACGGTCATCGGCCGCTACCGGCGCTCCGGGCTCATCGAGCTGGTGCTCTCGCGCTCAGGTTCTCCGTCCGACGAATTTGCCCTGCGCACGGCCTTGATGCACGCCGTCGGCCACGCCCTCGGCTTTACCCACACCGACGCAGCCCAATGCAATCTCATGTCGAGCGAGCGGCACCTGTGCTACGTTCCGTTTCCGGCCGAATGCCGCGAGGAAGCCGCCGACACCCGCTGTGTCGCGGTTGCCGTGGCACCGTTGCGCGCGCTCGATCGAGCCGTGCGCACCGACAGGCAGCTTGCGGAATTTCCGGGTGCGCCTGAGCGCTGAAGCCAACTCGGGTTTTACTTGCCGATGCAGAATTTGCTGAAGATCCGCTCCAGCACAGCCTCGGTGACCGATTCGCCGGTCACTTCGGCGAGGGCCTCGGCGGCGGCGCGCAGATCGATAGTCCAAAAGTCGATGGGCAAGGCGCCCTCGACCGTCTCCACCACCCGCCCCAGGGCCGCCTCGGCGCGCACGAGCGCCTCGTACTGCCGCTCGTTGACGGCAAAATCGCCGTTGGCGACTGAAAATCCCTCCTGGCCCAAAGCCGCGAGGATCGCCCCTTCCAGCGCATCGATGCCTTCGCCTGCAGGCGCGGCGGTGGGCACTGTCGCCAGCACCCCCCGCGACGGGGTGTAGACCGGCGGGCCGTCCAGATCCGACTTGTTGACGACGACGATCACCGGTCGCTCGCGCACCTGGGCAAAAATGTCGCTGTCGGCACAGGTCCAGCCTGCGGTGCGGTCGATGACCAGCAGCACCAGATCCGCCCCCCGGGCGGCGGCGCGGGAGCGCTCGATGCCGATGCGCTCGACGGTGTCGATGGCCTCGCGAATACCGGCCGTGTCGAGCACCTGCACCGGAATGCCCTGGACATTCAGCATCGATTCGACCACATCGCGGGTGGTGCCTGGTAAATCGGTCACGATCGCCCGGTCGGTGCGGCTCCAGGCGTTGAGCAGGCTCGATTTACCGACGTTGGGCCTCCCGACGATGGCGACTTTGAGGCCCGTGCGCAGCAGTTCGCCCCGAGTACTGGTGGCCATCAGTTTGCGGGTACGCTCCAGGGTCTGTTCGATACCAGTGCGCACCGCCCCGGTATCGAGCGGCGGCAGGTCGTCTTCAAAATCCAGCCGAGCTTCCAGTTCGGCCAGCAGGTCCAGGCAACTAGATCGCAGTTGGCGCACTTCGCCCGCCAGTTTGCCTGCCAGCCCCCCAACCGCGAGCCGGGCCGCCTCCGGCGAGCGGGCCGAGACCAGTTCCGCCACCGCCTCCGCTTCGGTCAGGTCGATGCGGCCGTTTAAAAAGGCGCGCAGGGTGAATTCGCCGGGCCGGGCCAGACGCGCGCCCAGTTCGACGCAACGGCGCAAAATCTGCTGGATGACGGCGATCCCGCCGTGGCAGTGAAATTCGACCACATCCTCGCGGGTGAAGGAGCGCGGCGCCTGCATAAACAGCATCAGACACTCGTCGAGGATGGCACCATCGGCGTCCAGGAAGTGGCCGTAGTGGATGCGGTGGCTCTCGAAAGCTTGTTGGCCGCGCAATCGAAAGACCCGTTTGGCGAGGGCGAGCGCCTCACTGCCCGACAAACGCACGATCCCGACGCTGCCTTGCTGGGGGACGATGGCGGTGGCGATGGCGCAGATGGTGTCGGACAAGGGTTTTGTGGGTCGTTGTGCTTTGATTATCCAAGATGGTTTGGCGTACCGTCGGTTCGCAGACGGCCGGCTGCGTAATTGCGGGCGAGGCGGGTGTAGATTCCGGTGGTTGCAAGGCTCGCGTGGCCCAAAAGTTCGCGGACGGTGGCCAGATCCGCGCCGCCTTCCAGCAGATGGACAGCAAAGCTGTGGCGCAGGGTGTCGGGGGTGACGGGCCAGTCGATCGCCGAGCGCGCCGCCGCCTCCCGGACAATCCGGTAGATGTGGAAGCGGTTGAGGGGGCGATTCTGGCGGCCCACGAACAACCAGCGCTCGGGCAGGACAGGTTCGCTCCCCAGATAGGTTTCGACAGCGGCCAGGGCCGGTTCTCCCATCGGTACCACCCGCGGCTGGGCAGCGGCCGGTTGGACGCTTAGATAGGCTTCGGCAAAAGCCACATCCCGCACCCGCAATTCGCACAGCTCCCCCGCTTTGATCCCGGTGGCGTAGAGCAATTCGAGCACGGCCAATTCCAGTGGCGAAGCCGTGCTCTCGATGAGCTTTTCGGTTTGAGCGACGCTCAGGATGCGCGGCAGGCCGCGATCGGCGGATGGGAGGGTGCGGGTGCGGGCGGGAGGTACACCCCCTGCCCAGCCCTGCACCAGGGCGTGGCGATAAAAGGTGCGCAGGGCCGAAAGCTTGCGCGCCGCCGAGCGCGGAGTACGCGTTTTTTGCAGGGTCTGGGCGAAGTGGTGGGTACCTGTAGCTCCAAAGGTCTGCCAGTCGAGGTGCTCGCTCTCTACGAAGCGGGCGAACTCTTCGAGATCACCCTGGTAGGCCTTGAGGGTGTTGCCCGCCAGGGAACGCGCGGCAATCAGATGATCGAGCCAGTGCTCGACGGCATCGCGCAGATTCATCCGGCCGGGTGCTCCTGGTACCAGCGGATAGTTTCGGCCATCGCCGGACGCAAAGGCCGCGGTTGCCAGCCCAGTTCTTTTGTGGCCCTGGCTCCTGAAGCGGTCATGTCACCCTGCAGATAATCGAGCACCTCGCGCGAGACGATCGAAGGGCGGCCGCCCAGTTTGCCCAGCCACTCCGAGACCGCCGCCACCGGGTAGAGCAGCCAGGGCGGCAGTTCCAGGCTCGGGACCGGCGTGCCGCTCACCTCGGCCACCAGGCGGTACCATTCGCGAAAGCTCATCGCCTCACCCGCCAGGATATACGTCTCCCCGAGCGCACCGTGTCGTTCGGCAAGCAACAGCCCTTCGATCACATCGTCGACGTGGACGTAGCTGGAGCGCTGCTCGGCCCCCACCAGAGCCGGGATCTGACCGGCCAAAAGTTGCCGGAGGCTGTTGCCGAAGGGACCGTCGCTGTCGGGGCCGTAGACGTAACCCGGCAGGGCAACCACCACCGGGCAACCCCGGGAATATAACTCGACCGCCGCAGCGTGGGCCACCACCTTGGTGCGGGTGTAATGGGTGACGGGGGCGGCGCTCACAGGCGAGCGCTCATCGACGACCCCCTGGGTCGGGTGGTAGATACCCGTGGTGCTTGAGTACACCACCCGCTCCACGCCTTGCTCCAGGGCGCATACCAGCACGTTGCGCGTGCCCCCGACGTTGATGCGCTCCATCTTCTCAGGGTCGTCGATGCCGAATTCGAACCAGGCCGCCAGGTGAAACACCCGTTGCACCCCGCCCATCGCCCTGTCGACGGCGGCTTTGTCGGCAATGTCGCCCTGCACAAACCTGGCACCCTGCCGGTCGAGTTCAGCGACGGGACGGCGGCCCAGGTAGATCACCCCGCGTCCTTCGCCCAGCAGGCGAAGCGCGAGCCGTTTGCCGATAAATCCCGAAGCACCGGTTATCAAGGTCCGCATGCAGCCACCATAACCGCTCAGGTGCCGGCGGCGACGCAGCACCACTGGTGCAACTCGAATTCGACGCAGCCGTCGCGCACCAGCGGGTCGCCCGCCACGATTGCCCGGGCCTCCTCCAGCGAACCGGCCTCGAAGATCATCATGCCGCCGCCGCGCTCGGCCCAGTAGCCCGTCTCGACCCGCCGCCCTTCTGAGCGCAGGGCGCGCACGTATTCGAGGTGAGCGGGGACAGAGCGGTCGAATATCTCCTTGGGGACCACACCGCGCTCAATTTTGACGAACAACGCTCTACCCATGCGCTACCACCAACAGCACCCCGCTCACCCCGGCCCACACCGCCGCCGTTCGCCAGAGCAGTCCGACGGAGCGCCGAATCGTCTGGGGGTCCAGGGGCAAGTGCGCATCGCCCAGGGTCGGTTTCTTCTTTATGATGCCCCGGTAACGGTTCAAGCCGCCCAGTTGTATATCCAGGGCACCTGCGTAGGCCGCAATGCTCACCCCCGAGTTGGGGCTCGGATCGCGGTGGGCGTCGCGGCGCACGATCGCGAGTACCCGGCCGGGGCGGCCCGAGAGTATGGCGATCGTCAGGGCGGTGAGCCTCGCTGGAATCCAGTTGAGCCAGTCGTCGCTGCGCGCGGCGAACCAGCCGAAGTGGGTGTAGGGCTCATCGCGGTAACCGATCATCGAATCGAGGGTGCTCACCGCCTTGAAGGCCAGGGCCAGGGGCGCTCCCCCCAGGGCGGCATAAAAAAGCGGAGCGGTCACACCGTCCGTGGTGTTCTCAGCCACCGTCTCCACCACCGCCCGGGCGATGTCGCCCTCGTCTAGATCCTCAGTATCGCGCCCCACGTAGCGCGCCAAAATCCGTCGCGCTGTGGGCAGATCCCCGGCGGCAAGGGGAATTGCCACGGCTCCGGCCGCCTCCGCCAGACTGCGCGTGGCAAAGCACGCCGCCATTAACACCACTTCGACCACCGCCCCCAACCAGGGCTGAATGTTTGCCGCCAGGACAATCAGCAACCGGCCCCCTGCCGCACTGCCCCCGGCAAGCCCCACCGTGAGCCCCATCCCCAGAAGGCGGCGACTTTTGGAGGATTTGATGCGAGGCAGTCCCCACCGCTGGACCGCAGCGATCGCCGCTCCCATCGCCTGCACCGGGTGGTAGAGGCGGGGCGGATCGCCCAGCAGCCCGTCGAGCAAAAAGGCGCAGCCAAAGACCAGGGCGGAGGGCATAGGCGGACTGTGTGAAAGCAAACCCCGTCCAGTATGCCCGATTCGATGGCTGCGCCCGCTTTCCACCCGTCCTAACGGGACCAGGGACCCCAGATGGCGAAGGTCATCCCCGGGATCTGGATGTTGACAAAGAAGGTCTTGCCGTCCGGCGAAAAAGAAGCGCCCGTGAACTCAAAACCGTTGAGGGCATTGCGGGCGAAGGAGTAGAGCTTGCCTTCGGGGGTAATCCCCCGCACGAACTGGGTGCCGTCGCCGTCCTCGCAGACGAACAGATCCCCAAAAGGAGCGAGCACGATGTTGTCCGGCCCATCGAGAAGCGCGTCGTCGTTGGGCTCGACGAACAATTCGATCGTGCCGCCCTCGCCGGCATTGCGACCCGGGGTGTAGCGCCAGATCTGCCCCAGTTCGGCGCTGCCGCCGTCGCTGGCGCTGAAGAACACCTCGCCTCTGGCAAAGCAGGCTCCTTCACCACCAGCAAAGATCGCGGCCCCCTTATCGAACCCTTCGACGCGCACCGTGTCATCCACCGGGTCAAAGTCTTCGATCGTCACCCAATCGACTGCCATGGGCCTGTTGAGCGGGAAATCCTTGCCGGTAAACGCCTTGGGCATCGAAGGGATGCGCAGGGCCTCAAGCGTGCCCCCTGCGCGCAACTGTCCCGGCTGTTTGGGCACGAAACGGTAGAACAAACCCGTGTCCATGTCCTCGGTCATATAGACGATACCGGTCTTAGGATCCACCACCGCCGCCTCGTGGGTGAAGCGGCCCATCGCCTTGAGGGGCACCGGGTCCACCGGACCCTTGGCCAGAATCGGCACCTCGAAGGCATAGCCGTGGGCCACACTCACCAGTTCATTGCGCGCAGGCGTCGCCACCGTCTCCTCGCAGCTGATCCACGACCCCCAGGGGGTCGGGCCGCCGGCACAATTCCAGTACGTCCCGGCGAGCGACACGTAGTGGTTGAGCAACCGGCGATCGGCGCTCACCACAAGAGTCGTCGTGCCGCCCTTGCACAGCGAGTCGTATTTTTTGTCCTCGGGAGCTTCCACGGGGTTGTAGACCAGAGGGCTCAATTCGTGGTTGCGCACGAGGATGGTCGTGCCCCCGGGTCCGGCGAAGGCCGCCATGCCGTCGTGGTTGGCAGGCACCGGGGTGCCGTCGCTCATCGTTTCGCCCACCTGCGAAAAGACCGTGTACCGAAATCCTTTCGGCAAGTCCAGCACACCCTGCGGGTCCGGGACGAGGGGACCAAAACCCGCCCCTTCGATCGATTGACCTGCCGCCGAACGGGCGTAAAGCGCCTGCAGAGGGGCCGCTGCCGCTAGACCGGCAATCCCGGCGCGCTGAAGAAAATTGCGTCTTGAAAAAGCCATAGTCACAACCGCCTTGCGTGAGTAGCGTCAACACCGTAGAGAGGTTGCGTAAACGCCTAACTATCAGGACATTAAGGCAGGATTATTACGTCAGGGAATCCTCATCAAAGGCCGGCGGGGCGGTTTGCCCCGCCGGCCAGGCGGATAGCTGTCCTAGAGGGTCTTAGCGGGACCAGGGACCCCAGATGGCGAAGGTGATGCCGGGGGTCTGGATGTTGACGAAGAACGTCCGGCCGTCGGGCGAGAAGCAGCCGCCGGCAAGCTCGTTGTCGTTGAGGGCGTTGCGGGCGAAGGAATACAGTTCGCCTTCGGGGGTGACGCCGCGCACGAACTGCACGTCGTCGCCGTCTTCCATCAAGAACAGATCGCTAAAGGGGGTGACCACGATATTGTCGGGGCTGTCCAGCACTTCGGGATCGTTGGGCTCGACGAACAGTTCGATCGTGCCGCCTTCGCTTGCCGAAGCGCCCGGCACATAGCGCCAGACCTGGCCGTACTCGGCAGCACCACCGTTGGTGCAGGTGAAGTAGAATTCACCGTTGCCGTACCAGATGCCCTCGCCGCGCGAGAACTGGGCGGCACCCTTGGCGAAGCCTTCGATGGCGACGGTGTCTTCGACCGGATCAAAGTCTTCGATGGTCACCCAATCGGCGGCCATCGGGGTGTTGATCGGGAAACCGGACTTGGTGATCGCCTTGGGCATGCCGACAATGCGCAGAGCCTGCAGGACGCCACCCTCGGTCAGACGGCCGGGGCGGTTGGGCAAGAAGCGATAGAACAGGCCCTCGCCGTTGTCCTCGGTCTCATAGACGATACCGGTTTTCGGATCGACAGCGACCGCTTCGTGGTTGAAGCGGCCCATCGCCTTGAGGGGCACCGGGTTGACGGGGCCGCGGGCCAGAATCGGCACTTCGAAGTTGTAGCCGTGGGGAACCCGGACGGTGGTGCTGTTGGCCGGGGTGGAGGTGTTTTCCTCGCAGCTGATCCACGAACCCCAGGGGGTGGGGCCGCCCGCGCAGTTGCGGTAGGTGCCTGCGAGCGAAACATAGTGCTTGAGCAGCTTGCGCTCGGGACCGGGGCCGACCACCAGCGTGGTGGTACCGCCCTTGGAGAGCGAGTCGTAGAGCTTAGTGGCCGGGGCGATGGTCGCCGTGTCGGAGTCCGGGCTCAGTTCGTGGTTGCGAATCAGGATGATGGCACCGTTGGGACCGGCGAAAGCCGCCATGCCGTCGTGGCCGCCGGGGACCGGGGTGCCGTCGCTCATCATTTCACCAGTTTGCGAGAATGCCACATACTTAAATCCCCGGGGCAGATCCAGCAGGCCGGCCGGATCGGGAATCAGTGGACCGTAGCCGACGCCAGGCACCGTCTGACCGGCGGCGGCACGGCTGTAAAGCGCTTGCAGCGGGGCGGCGGCGGCCAGACCCAGAATGCCCGTGCGCATCATAAATTGACGTCTCGAAAAAGCCATGGTGTAAATTACGCCTCGCATGGGTTGCTATAGCACGGTAAACCGCCTGCGTAAATTCCCGAATAATCTCCCGTTAAGGCCGCATTAATTACAAACAGTTTTCAGTGTATTTGTGTAATACAAAAAGCCCTTGACAAATGACATGTAGTCCGCTTGCCCTATGGCCCCTGTCGAGGCGGGCATAGATCGGTGCTGCCTGGATGGGTTATGATCAGCGACGTGCCGATGTGGCGCAGTGGTAGCGCATTCGATTCGTAATCGAACGGTCGCGAGTTCGAATCTCGCCATCGGCTTAAGCCCAAAACCTCCCCCCAAGCGACTTCCAGCTTCTGCCCAAAAGCACCACGAAAACTTTCATATGTGAACGCCTGTGCTTAATTTAGGCGAAATTGAGCGAATTTGGGCGCACTTTGGGTATCGGATTCCAGTAGTCGAATGGCTGCCAAGCTCTGCTCTCTAGGCTTTGCATAGGAGAATAGCTGGGCCCATTCAAGTTTAAAGTGCAACAGGGCCTGACTCACCCAAGAATACCTCCCGAGGTGTCCGATAACCAAGCGCTTTTCTCGGCCGGTCATTCAGCAAATCTACCGCCTGCTGCAACGGCTCAGGCTTCCCAATCAAAAAATCTCTCTTTTTTGGAAAAAATTGACGCAGCATTCCATTCGTATGCTCGTTCAATCCCCGCTCCCAACAGTGATATGGCTTCGCAAAGTAGCACGCTGCTCCAACTGCTTCGCTCAGCTTCTCGTGCTCGCTAAATTCCTTGCCGTTGTCAAATGTCAGGGTCTTCACCTGGTTCTCAGCCAGCGGCTTCAGCTATTCACCCGGCTTTTGACTTTTTTGATAGGATACCACTACCGATTTTTCAAAGCGGGTTATAGACATGTCACTTGTCAAGCGTTCCGTAGCCGAGTTCATCGGAACTTTTTGGCTGGTTCTGGGAGGTTGCGGTGCCGCCGTGCTCGCGGCGGCCTTTCCGAATCTGGGTATCGGGTTTGCCGGGGTGTCGCTGGCGTTTGGTCTGACGCTTTTGACGATGGCCTTTGCCATTGGCCACATCTCGGGTTGCCACATCAATCCGGCGGTATCGATCGGACTTTGGGCGGCCAAGCGCTTCCCGGCCACCGAGCTGTTGCCCTACATCGCCGCCCAGGTATTGGCCGGGATCGCCGGAGCCGGGGTGCTCTATCTAATCGCCAGCGGCAAAGCCGGCTTCAGCCTGAGCGGCGGCTTCGCCTCCAACGGCTACGGCCTCCATTCGCCGGGCGGCTACACGTTGCTTGCCTGCCTTGTCTGCGAAGTAGTGATGACCTTCATGTTCTTGATGATCATCCTCGGTTCCACCGACCGTCGCGCCCCCAAGGGATTTGCTCCTATTGCCATCGGTTTGAGCCTGACGCTGATTCACCTGATCAGCATCCCGGTCACCAACACCTCGGTCAACCCGGCCCGCAGTACCGGCCCGGCGTTGTTCGTGGGCGATTGGGCGATTGCCGAATTGTGGCTTTTCTGGCTTGCTCCGATTGTCGGAGCGGCCCTGGCGGGTCTTTTCTACCACGCTTTTCTCGACGAACCCGGCGAGGAAACGGAGGGCACTCCCGCCTCGGCCCAACTGCGCACCGAAAAATAAATCCATTAGTCTTAGTCTCCGCATCCTGACGACCGCGCTCCGACCGAACCGCCCGCGGGGCGAATGCCTGTGGGCGGTTCGGCTTTTAGGCTGAAATAATGGGGCTGGAGCGTGAAGGCGACTGGCATGCAAAACAAAGTCTGGGCGGGGTCGGCAGCGCTCGTGACCCCCGAAACACCGGTGGTCTTCGAGTGGCGGGACCGGCAGATTACTGTGTTCAACATTGCGGGGCGCTTCTGTGCCCTCGACAATCTTTGCCCTCATAAGGCAGCTCCCCTGGTGGACGGCAAACCGGTCTTTGAAGCTGGCCAGATGTGGGTGAGTTGTCCCTGGCATCACTTTTTATTTGACCCGGCCACCGGCCGCTGCGACCGCAGCGGGTTCGACACGCGGGCCTACCCGGTTACCATCGAAGCAGGTGAGTTGTACGTCTGGGTATGTTGAAAGCGTTTGTAGCCGGGTTGGTTGGGGTGATGCTGGTACTTCCGGCTGCGGTTCTGGCGGGAGTGGCGGGCGGCGAGACGTTTTTTGAGCGCTTCCCGACCCTGGCGCGGGCGGCCACCGACAACAACAGTTCGACCTACAACTTTGCCCGCTACAGCTTTGATGTCGTGGTGCCCACCGACAGCGGCGAGGGATTGGGAAGCCTGTTCATCGGCATCCCCAACGGCATCCGTCCGCCCACGCCGGACATGGTGCAGGCGTTCAACGGCAACGGCGATCCGGTGGCAGTGCAGTCCAGTGTCCAAGGCAACGCTGTGCAGGTGACCTTCGCCCAACCGGTGGGGCCGGGTAACCGCGTGTCCGTGCAGTTCTATCCGATGCGCAATCCCCGCCGGGGCGGTACGTTTTTGTTCGATGTGAACGCCGCCCCGGCCGGTCCGTCGCCGCGCGCCCAGTTTCTAAGCTACGGGCGGATTAGTTTTTATACCCCGGGCGGTCGGGGCCATTAGCGCGGTTGAGCCGGGGTGCTCGTTGCCGGCTGGGGCGTGCACTTTGGCAGGTTGGACGGAGTGCCGGGCTCTTTTTCGGGGGCAATCACGGCGCCTTTGTCCTCAGGGGTGCCGGGGGGAGGGGCAATGACCGCCCCTTCGTCGCGGGGGGTGCCGGCCGGCGTCGGTACGGCGACAATCTTGTCGTCTTTGCTGCCGATCGGTTTGCCGTCTTTACCGCAGGGCACGATCTCAGGCAGAGTGCCGTTCGGCGTAGCGGGCGAGTTGGGAGGCGCCACCGGGCTGGTGCGCTCCAGCTGGGCGAGACTCGGCGGGGCGAGAGTCAGGACCAAGCCGCCCACAACCGGAAGCAGCCGATAATAAAGCGAAAAAGTCATGAAAACACCTATGTGTCGTGCATAACCCGATCGTCTCCGGTGGCCATTGCGCCTTCCACCGTCCACAGGGGTAGATCCCCCTTGCACGAGCAAAGTAGCGGGATTTGGCCATTGACCAGTACGGGAACAAAGATCTGGAGCACCGCAAAAACTGGTACGCTCCCGTGGCGGATGCCTACGACCGGACCAGGCCCCGCTATGGGCAGGAATTGATTGGCCGTGCTTTGGAGTTGGCTCAGCTTCTTGATCTTGCTCTGGAATACGGCGCTCCAACCCCAGCGCGAAGTGCACCGGATTTTGCAGGAAGTGTTCCGCCTGTCTGCACCGTCCCTGGCAACCTTTGAAGAGCAGTCTACGCAGGAAGCGAACCTCAAGCGGATTGCCCAGGGAGCCATGGATTCGGGCAGATTCACAAACTTGTTCGGTGAGCATTCGGTGTGTGAAGCCACTTACAGCGCCGAGGACTATTTGACCCTCCTTGGCACCTACTCTCCCTACATCGAACTAGATAGGCAAACCAGGGATACTTTGTTTAAAAGCCTGAAGGAGACTATCGACCGCCGCTTTGCCGGCAGTCTGCCGCTCTGGTACCTCAGTGCCCTTCAGGTCATGAGAAAACCCGGGTAGATGGTTGGCCGTCTGAAGTAAAATTGCCCTGACTTGTCCGGCTGGAGGGGGGATTGGCGCATACCCATCTTCGAGAGCATAAACCGTGGGACCTGGCCCGACACAGGCGAAGTCGCCAGGTATAGCCAGTAGTCTCTGGGCGACCGGCCACATGGCAAAACCCTATAGTTACGACTTGCGCCAGAAAGTCCTGCAAGCCATTGAACTCAACGGTCTGAAGAAAAGCGAAGCCAGCGCGTTGTTCGACATCAGTCGCAACACCATCAACCTGTGGTTTCAGCGCAAGGCGGAAACCGGAGATGTCCAGGCAAAGCCCAGGCCCACATCCCACAAAGGTCACAAAATTACCGACTGGGAAAAGTTTCGGACCTTCGTGCAAGAACACGGCCACAAAACCCAGGTCGAGATGGCCCAACTGTGGGATGAAGAAATCAGTAGCCGCACGATTTCGCGGGCCTTGCACAAGCTTGGCCTCACGCGAAAAAAAAGACCGATGGCTATCGCGAACGCGATGAGGCGCAACGCTCGGCATTCCTAAAGCTGCTGCCGGACCCGAAAGCTGCTGATCGCCCCGTTCACCGTCGAAGGGGCTTGCAATCGCACCGTATTTGAAATTTGGCTGGAGAGCTGCTTGATTCCAAATGTTGCAGCCCGGCGCGTGGGTGATTCTGGATAACGCCACGTTTCATCACGGCGGCCGGATTGGCGCATTGATTGCGGCGGCCGGTGCCCAAGTGCTCTATCTACCTACCGCCGTATTCGCCCGACCTAAACCGCATTGAGAAGTGCTGGGCGTGGTTGAAAAGTCGGATTCGCAAACGGTTAGGCGATTGCGGGCATTTGCGCAATGCCATGGATGCCGTTCTCCAACAGGCTACGTCCTAACCTAAATGGCGATAGCTATAGTAGCGCACCCCAAGTTCGGCATAATCGAGCTTTTTCTGCCGGTACTCGTGCGACGCGCCCGCGAGATCACTTCCAACACCAGCACCGGCACGACTTGTTCTTCCCATAGCACGTAGCTGCGCCGCAAATTCTCATCTTTGACCCGCGGCACACCGAGGGCCAGAAACCCATCCGGGACCACCGGTGCTTCTTCGGGATCAAAATAGATGCCCATGTCGGTGCCCCAGAACCAGTCGCGGCGCTCGGCCAAATTGAAGCGAGCAAGCGTTTGAGCAGACTCGGGATGAGATCCTGCGGTTCGGTTAGGCTGGAGGGCACCGTGCGGGTTGCACTTGCTGTGAGCGTCTACACCGCTCAAGCCTTAAAGCGGGTCTGCCGCAGTGACTTCAGCCTCCTGAGCATCCGCTCGTGAAATCGGTTCAGGTGTGCGTAGGTTCAACAGTGTGACGACCAACAAAATCGCTTTTAGCGCGGCTGCTTCGGCGTGCTCGTGGCCGGTTGCGGCGTGCAGCGGGGCAGGTTGGAAGGGAGATCCGGCTCTTTTGGGGGGGCGATCACGGCGCCCTTATCCTCCGGGGTGCCGGAAGGAGGGGCGATCACCGCCCCTTCGTCGCGGGGGGTGCCAGGTGGGGTCGGCACGGCCACGATCGCGTCGTCTTTGCTGCCGATCGGTTTGCCGTCTTTGCCGCAGGGCACAATTTCCGGCAGCGTGCCGTTCGGCGTAGCCAGGGAGCCGGGGGGAGTCACCGGGCTGGTGCGCTCCAACTGGCCAAGTGTGGGCCAGGCAAGGGTCACCATCGAGCCGCCGGCCACCGCGAGCACACGTTCAGGTAGCGCAAAAAGCATAAGACACCTTGTGTAGCGCATATAACTCGATCGTCCCTGCTGTGGTCGGGGCCTTCCACCGTCCCCGGGGGTAAATCCGGTATCTGGAGCGTCGGCGATCTTTGCTGCACCGGGCAAGGAAATGCCGCCCGCAGTACAATTGCCTCGACTAGTCTGGCGTGCAGGGGGATGGGGGGCGTGTACAAGCGGCGCTCGGTGGTGCTGGGATTGGCCTCCGGTTTCTGGGTAAGCGGTGGCTGCTCTCGGCCCGCCCGGGCTGCGCTCGCTCTGGCTGCCGGTCCAATGCCCGGCAGCCTGCGCCCCGACGGTGCTACCCTCTGGCTGCAAAGCAGCGCCCCTGCGAAACTCCATATCGAGTACTGGGATGTGCTTGCTCCCCAAAAGCGCCTGCGCAGCAGCGAATACGTTCTGAGCGCCGCCGAAGACTGCATCGGCCGCGTCCGCATCGATGGACTGGGACCGTCCCGCCGCTACGGCTACCGTGTCTTGCTCGACGGCGTGCCCCAGCTTACTTCCGAAGTGCTGCTCTTGCGCACAGCGGCCCCGGTCGGCACTTACGCCCCCTTTACGATGCTCACCGGTTCGTGCGCCTACACCAAGGACACTCCCATCTTCGCAAGCATGGCCCGCCTGCGCCCGGATGGGATGCTCTGGTTGGGGGACAACGTCTACTTCCAGCGCTCGCCGCTGTTGATCACCGGCGAATGGGCCACAGCCCAGGCGATGCACAACCGCTACCGACAAGATCGCCAGGCGGCTGCTTTGCAGCCGCTGTTGCGCAGCACGCACCACTGGGCCATCTGGGACGACCACGACTACGGCCCCAACGACGCCGACAGCGGCTATTCCCTCAAGCGGGAGAGCCTTGCCCTGTTCCAGCGCTTCTGGGACAACCCCACCTACGGCCTGCCCGACACCCCTGGTGTGTTCACCCGCTTCGAGCACAACGGCGTCGATTTTTTCTTGCTGGACGATCGCTACTACCGCACGGCGGAGCGGATGCTGGGGGAAAAGCAGCTGAGCTGGCTCAAAGAGGGGCTATTGAGTTCCCGGGGGGTCTTCAAGGTGGTGGCGGGCGGCAACCAGATGTTCAACGACGACAACCGCTTCGAAGGCTGGAACCGGTTCGCCCGCGAGCGCGAGGAGTTCGTGCGCTGGCTGGGGGCGCACCGCATCCGGGGCGTGGTCTTCTTGAGCGGCGATCGCCACTTCAGCGAACTGTTGCGCTACGAGCGGCCGGGCACCTACCCGCTATACGAACTGACCTGCTCACCGCTCAGCTCAAAAGCCTACAAAGAAGCCCAACCGGCGCGGATCACCGTCCCCGGCACCTTCGTCACCGAGCCCAATTTCGCCAGTCTGGATTTTGGCGGCAGCCCCACGGACGCCCGCCTGCGCCTGCGCTGCTGGAACGCCCTTGGTAAACCCCTCTGGGAACAGGAGATCCGGGCTACGGATTTGCAGTGAACTCAAAGTCGCCACCGCCCAAAGATGCGCTATTGACATTGCACCGAACGTTCGGTATATTAAAGAAGTGCCTGAAGCCCGCCGGGCTCAGGGCCACAGCAAGCATTTCACACCACACAGAGGCGGACATGATTGCTTACAAGACTGTCCATGTCGATGGGCTGAAGATCTTTTACCGCGAGGTGGGACGGCCCGGTGCACCGACGATCGTGCTGCTGCATGGCTTTCCTTCTTCTTCGCATATGTTTCGTCATCTCATGCGCGAACTGGCGGACGACTTTCACCTGATTGCCCCCGACTACCCGGGGTTCGGAAACAGCGACAACCCTTCTGTAGATGACTTCGAGTACACCTTCGAGCGGCTTGCCGACTTGATGGAAAAATTTCTAGTGGCCCTCGGCGTCGAACAATTTATCCCTTATGTCATGGATTACGGCGCGCCCATCGGTTTTCGGATCGCCGAGCGCCGTCCCGAGCGCATCCGGGCGCTCATTGTCCAGAACGGCAACGCTTACGAGGAAGGTCTTCCCAAGTTCTGGGAACCGATCCGTGCCTACTGGCAGGACAAAAACGAAACCACCGCCGACGCGCTGCGCTTTTTGTTGACCCGGGGCGCCACTGAATGGCAGTACTTCAACGGGGCTCGCAATCCCCAACACGTCAGCCTCGATGCGGTCAATACCGACCAGGCGACCTTGGATCGGCCCAGCAACCAGCAGATCCAGCTCGCCCTGTTTTATGACTGCCGGACCAACCCGCCGCTCTATCCGCGCTGGCAGGAATACTTCCGCCGCCACCAGCCGCCGACATTGGTCGTGTGGGGCAAGAACGACGCAATCTTCAGCCAGCCCGGGGCCCTCGCCTTCCAGCGCGACCTCAAAGACACCGAAATCCATCTGCTCAACACCGGCCACTTCGCCCTGGAAGAAGAAAGCGCGCTCATCGCCGAACTCATCCGCCGCTTTCTGGCCACCCGGCTGCCCCGCGTAGCCTGATCCCTGTCATCGGTACAATCGACACAGCCGTGCCGGAAACCGTCCCAGCACAGCTCTACCGGGTGCCCCATGCCTGCTCCATTGCTGTCGCGCGAACAAGTCATCGATCGCTTGATGCTGGTGTTTCGCCGCCAGGGCTTCGAGGGAGCGTCGCTTGCCGAATTGTCGAAGGCTGTCGGTTTGGGCCGCTCCAGTCTGTACCATTACTTTCCGGGAGGCAAAGAAGACATGGCCCGCGCCGCGCTCGAACGGCTGGACTCCTGGGCACAAGAGCACCTGCTTACCCCACTACGGGCAGCAGGCACCCCCGAAGCGCGGCTGGAGAGGTTCATAGCCGCACTGGACATCCTCTACGCCCACGGCCGGGAAGCCTGTCTATTGGGTACCCTGGTGCACGGCGCATCCCGGCTGTTGTTTCAAAAACAGTTGCGCGCGAGTTTCGAGACCCTGATGGATGCTCTTGCGCAGCTGGCGGTCGAAGCCGGCGTGGAAACCTCCGAGGCCAGGCGACGGGCGGAAGAGGTGGTACTGCGCATCCAGGGAGCACTTATCCTCTCCGGCGGCCTGGATGACGACAGTCCCTTCAAGCGCGTCCTGGCAAGCCTGAGCGACCAGTTACTGCACAGCGAAGTTTAGAGCAGGTGTCAGGAGGAAAAACCGGTTTGCGTTGGGATTTTCGGCTGACCAGCTGGTTTTACCGCTCTAAAGCCTCGCACACGCAAATCTGTGCCGCAGTCGACACGCATCGTGCAGGCCCTAGAAGAGTAAACCGATCCCACCCACACAACCTCGTGCTTCTCCGTACCGCTCAGTCCGGGGGGTGTCGGGGGGCTGGCAGCCCCCGGACGCGGGGAGGTTGGAGAGCGCGAGAGGGGAAGCGCGAAGGGGGTTCCGCCTCTCGCTCCACAGACCCTCGTGCCAGGCCAACTGCCAGGCGTTAGGACTGAAACGGTGAGTTTACGGAGGCGAATCAGCTTCTCCAGGTGTGTTCCCGGTACCATCCGCAACTGAACAGAAGCCGATTAGAATCGTTGCTTTGGCAAATTTCGAGGAACCGTGTCTACTGTCGAACTATTTGTCCAGGCCAGGCAGGATCTAGCCTCTGTCTTCGCCGCCGTCGATAACCGGGTGAAAAAAAACCTCCAGCGCGTGCTTGCCGCCTACCGCACCGAAAAAATCGGCGCCCACCACTTTGCCGGGGTGAGCGGCTACGGCCACGGAGATCTTGGCCGCGACACCCTTGACCGAGCCTTTGCGCGCATCTTCGGCGCCGAGCAAGCCGCCGTGCGCATCCAGTTCGTCTCCGGCACCCACGCCATCACCTGCGCCCTGTTCGGCGTGCTGCGCCCGGGTGACGAGCTGCTCTCGGTGGCGGGTGCGCCCTACGACACCCTCGAAGCAGTGATCGGCCTGCGCGGCCACGGACAGGGATCGCTCAAGGATTTTGGCGTCGCCTACCGCGAAGTGGCCCTCACCCCGGCAGGCCGCATCGACTGGGAAAAATTGGCCTCGGCCATCCGGTCCGAGACGCGCATGGTGCTTATCCAGCGCTCCTGCGGCTACAGCTGGCGGCCCAGCGTTACCATCGGCGAAATCGAGCGCGTCATAGCGCTTGTCAAAGCCCAAAACCCTGACACCGTCTGCTTTGTAGACAACTGCTACGGCGAATTTTGCGAAGATCGCGAGCCTACCCACGTCGGAGCGGACTTGGTGGCGGGCTCCCTGATCAAAAATCCGGGGGGAACGATCGCCCCGGCGGGGGGCTACCTGGCAGGCAAGGCCGAGTGGGTCGAGCGGGCCTGCGCCCGGCTCACCGCCCCCGGCATCGGCAGCGAAGGAGGTTCCTCCCTCGACACCAACCGCTTGCTGATGCAGGGGCTCTTTCTGGCGCCCCAGATGGTCGGGGAGGCGGTGAAGGGGGCGCACCTGGCGAGCTACATCTTTTCGCAGTTGGGTTACGCGGTTCAACCTGCCCCCACCGATCCGCGCACCGATGTCATCCAGGCTCTGCGTCTGGGTTCGCCTGAGAAGCTCGTCGCCTTCTGCCGGGCCATCCAGCGCAGCTCGCCCATCGACAGCTACCTGGAGCCGGTGCCCGACGTCGTGCCCGGCTACGCCGACGCCGTGGTGATGGCCGGGGGCACCTTCATAGAGGGGAGCACCCTGGAACTTTCGGCGGACGGTCCACTGCGCGAACCCTACATTGTTTTTTTGCAGGGCGGCACCCACCTGGCCCACGTCGAAATTGCCCTGGAAGCGGCCATAGAAGCCATGCGGCATGGCTAGCGATACTTGCCACGTTGCAACTGGGCTGCGCTACTCGACGCCAACGGCCCGCGCCTGCATCAGCAACGGCAGCACAGGCATGTAGCCCGCTTCGATGCGCAAGATCTCCGCTTGGGGGTTCTCCTGCCGCACAAAAGATAGGCAGCACCACGTGTCGGCGTCGTCCAACTCCGGCGGGCCGGGTGGCGGCTCCGCCTCCACCAGCCCCGTCTGGTAGACCAGTGCGTAGTCTCCGGGTGGGACGGCAAAGCGATGGTCTTCTTCGTCAATGAGCGCCCCTACGAAAATGCTCTCACCCTCGGGCACCGCGAAAGGAACCTGGATAGCCCGCATCGCCGAGGCAGCGATCTCAAAGGTCGACTCGACGCGCACCTCGACGGCAAGCAGGCCGATGTCGCTCAGGGTTTCAAACGAGACACTGCCCGGCCGCCAGGAGAACCCCTGCTCGATGTGTGTGTCGTTCCATTCGTTGAAGCGGAACTCTTCACTCTGGATTTGAACGGCCAGCGTTCGCTCTTCTCCAGGAAATACGGTGAATCTTCCCAGCAGCATCTACTCCCTCGCAGGCCAGGTGACGTCGTTTATGGCCAAGATTTTCCCACAAAGCAAGATTTATGTAATCACTTTATGCAATAACTGCAGAGATTATTCAGCCAGCAGCACCGCGCGATAGCGGACCCGATTGCGGCGCACCCGCTCAAGCGCCGCGTTCGCCTCGGCCATCGCAAAGGTTTCAACCATCGGCATCACCCCGAAGCGCTCGGCTACCGAGAGCATTTCGACGATGCGCGAGCGGCTGCCGATGCCCGATCCCATCAGGCGCCGTCGGCCCCGGATGAGTTCGCGCACCGGCAACGCCAGCGGTTCGGGCGGTACGCCGACGAACACCAGGGTGCCGTCGGTGGCGAGGTGAGCCAGATAGCCCACCGCATCGAGGGCGTAGGGGATCGTGCTGATGATGATGTCGAGGCGTTCGACAGGCGGCGGGGGCGACTCGCCCGGCGGCACGATCACCGCCCGGTGCGCTCCGAGGGTCGCTGCCTGCCGGGCTTTGTCCTTGGAGGTGGTAAAGACGGTCACCCGGTTGCCGAGGCGGCTGGCGAACTGGACTGCCAGGTGGCCGAGTCCGCCCACCCCAATGACGCCAATCGCCTGGCCGGAGGTCATCCCTGCCGCCCGCAACCCCGAATAGACTGTGATCCCGCCGCACAGAAGCGGTCCTGCGGCGTGGGTGGGAATCCCCGCCGGAATCTTGAAGGCAAAGCGCGCATCGATCGCCAGATAATCGCCGAAGCCGCCGTAGCCGGTGACGATCGTGGCCTGGCTGTGGGCGCACAGATTTTCGTTGCCGCGCAGGCAGTCGAGGCACTGCAGACAGGCCGAGCGCTGCCAGCCCACCCCCACCCGGTCGCCGGGCTTGAGGTGGCGCACCTCGGAGCCGACCTCCACCACCTCCCCCACCACCTCGTGCCCTGGCACCAGCGGATAGCGCGAGCGGCCCCAGTCGTTGTCGATCATGTGCAGGTCCGAGTGGCAGACGCCGCAGGCGCACACCCGAATCAGGCAATCCTGGCTGGCCAGCCCGCCCAGGGTATAGGTAAACGCTTCGAGGGGTCTACCCGCCTCCAGGGCGGCGAGCGCGTGAATCTCAATCAATGCAAACCTTTCGCTGATTCCGCCTGGGTGAAGACGGCCTGGGGCCGGTGCTGCTCAGTATAACCGGGGCCGGTGCGGCAGATGGCTTATATGACTTGCAGGTGCGAGATTGCTTTATACCCGACCGCTTTGACTGCCAACCCCATCTGCTCTGCGTCCGGGGCTGTTGCCAAGTCGCTAAACCGAGCGGGCGCTCCCATTTTGGATCCTCCGGCGCTTGGCTTGGCACGACAGTCTTGTAGGGCGAGAGGTGGAACCCCCTTCGCGCTCTCCCCCTCCCCGCGTCGCTATCCATTACCCACATTTTGAGAGCGCCTCTGCCTGCTGCTGAAGAGCATACGCGAAAGACCTCGCTTGGAATGCGCCCTTAATGTGAGACAGTCTTCTCAGCCTTCTTAGGTGGATTGGACCACGCAGAAGTAGCACATGTCCAAGGCCCGTCGTTCCTTCAGTCCTGAATTCAAACTTCAGGTGGTTCGAGAAGTAGAGGCTGGTAGCACTGTCGCTCAGGTTGCCCGACTCCATGAACTACATCCTAATCTCGTCACCCATGGGTGCACGCAATACCGCAACAATCCCCAATCTGCCTTCGTGCGCGACCGTGCCGACCAAAAACGCCAGGAGCAGCGCGTGGCTGAACTGGAGCAGATGGTGGGCAAGCTCACCATGGAAAGCCAGTTTTTAAAGGGTCGTTGCCCCAACGATCCAAAAAAGTCTTGGAGCGCTTAGAGAAGCAGGTCAAAGAGCGGAAGTCGCCGCCATCATCTACCGGGTGATTGCCGAGCACTCGGGGGAACAATCGGTTGCTGCAATGTGCGATTGGACGGGTGTTCCGCGCAGGGCTGTTTCATTCTCCAAAAACCCCATTCGGCCATGTCAATAAGCTTGACCTGCTCAACAAGCAATAAGGCTTTTGCCGCTCTCGATTCTCATTTGCATCCAATGCAAAGCTAGAATGAAACAGCCCTGGGTACTTGCCGCCCGTTGAATTTGAGGCAAGCATCGTTCGTGAGACAAGTCTGACAAGCCAACCTACTTAAGAAGGCCAGAAGGCTGTCTCACCGGAGGGGTTCACTCCAGGATGAGTCCACTCCCAGATCGCTATGATTAGGTGGACAAAAATTCATCATGCCGACACCGGCTGACTATGGAAACTCTTGCCCACCATTTCGCGACCATGGCCTACAACAACGCCTGGTCCAACCACCGCTTGCTCAAAGCCTGCGCTCAGCTTAGTCAGACCGATTTTGCCACAGCGAGAACCGGGTTTTTTCCATCTATCAAAGCGACGCTCAACCATAGCGTTACAGTCGACTGGTACTACCTCGATGCTACAGAGCGCAGCGTGCAGGGCGAACCGCCCAACCCGGAAGCCTTGCATTTTTTTGATCCCGAGGAGCCTTTCGAGGCGTGCGGGCCGCTTTGGCAGGCGCAACTTGGGGCGGACCGGCGCCTGATCGCCCTTTGCGAGTCGCTCACAGAACCGCTGCTTGCCCTGCCGGTACACCTGGCGCGCTCCTTCGGCATCCAGACTGAACCGCTGGTACGGGTGCTCGCCCATCTTTTTCAGCACCAGATCCACCACCGCGGTCAAGCGCACGCGATGCTCGCGGGCACATCGGTCAAATCGCCGCAACTGGACGAATTTTTCTGTGCCGGCGAAGCCCACCTGCGGGCAGCTGATTTTGAAGAACTGGGCTTTAGCGAGCAAAAAATTTGGGGGGACGACACCACACCGCTGCCCAGCCGGTAACGGCGGGCCGCAGGCGGCAGGACACTCACTGAAGCAGATTGAAGGTGTCCCGAAAGATCAATAGTATGCCCAATCCAAGCAGCACCAGCATGCCCGCCTGGTTGACGTAGTTTTGTATCTTGTCGGGGACGGGTTTGCCCCGCAGCGCCTCGGCAATGACGAACACCAGTTGTCCGCCGTCGAGGGCCGGCAGGGGCAGCAGGTTCAGCACCGCGAGGTTAAAGGAAATCAACGCCGCCACGTAGAACAAGTTGAGCCAGTCGCTCTGGGCGGCCTGGGCGGTGACGGCGACGATTCCCACCGGTCCGGTAAGTTGGTCGATTCCCGCCCGGCCGGTAAAAAGCTGGCCGAAGCCGTTCAAAGTCGCTACGGCGATGCGGCCGTAGGCGGTGGCGCTGCTGGTGAAAACTTCGGCGATATCCCGGGGTGCCCGGCGCGTCACAGTGCCGTTGGGAGAGAGCGAAACGCCGACTTTGCCCTGGGTACTTGGGGTGAGGGCCACGGGCCGCCGCTGCTCGCCGCGCCGGATTACCAGATTGACGGGCTTGTCGGGATTGGCCTGAAACACCCGGCTCAGTTGGGCCAGCGCCCCATCGCCACTGCCGATGGGCCGCCCTGCCGCTTCGAGGACAACATCGCCCGCTTCGAGCCCCGCGCGCTCGGCCGCCTGACCGGCCGTCACCTGCTGGATGAGGGCGCCGGGCTGCACCTGGGTCTCAGGAACGCCCCCCAGCACCACCAGCGCCAACAGCACCAGATAGCCGAAGACAAAGTTCGCCGTCACCCCGGCAAGCAGAACGATCGTTCTATCGAGAATCGGTCGATTCTTGAGCAAATTCGGATCGTCTTTGGGTATACCGCTATCCGGGTCGTCGTCGGGAAAGCCGACATAGCCGCCCAGGGGCAAGGCGCGCAGGGCGTACTCCACCTCCGGCCCCTGGTAGCGGGCAACCACCGGCCCAAAGCCGATCGAGAAGCGGCTTACCCGGATATGTTGCCAGCGGGCCGCCAGAAAATGGCCCAGCTCGTGCACCACGATGAGCAGTCCCAGCACCAGGATCGACAGCAGCACAAACATCGCGTACCTTCTTTGCTCCGGCCGACATCTTCATCATCGCAGTGCGCCCGCAGAGCAAACTATGCACAAAGCAGGAAAGGCACTTCAACTGCGCTGAGGCTAATCGATTTCCGGTCCACAAGTCGATGGCCTCGGTGTAGGTGTGGAGCGCCTCACCTCAAACGCCGGCAAAATTCGCCGGGTCCTGGTCGCGCCGATGCTGGACAGGTAGAGGGGGACCCTGGCCATCGCCCACCAAAGCGGCGGTTTGCTCCAGGGATTCGCGCAACCGTTTGGCCGCGTAGATAGACATGTCACGGGGCACGTTTATCCGGTCGCGCAAATATCGCAGGGCCGGGTCGGAGCCCGGCGGCGGTGTGCAGGCTTGGCCGGTGATCAGGTGGGTCAGGGCACAGCGCAGCGCTTCGTCGAACAATCGGCGATCGGCGGGGTTGACTCGAATGATGTTGGTGCGGTGCTTGAGCACCCGCTGAAGAGCTTCCGCGCGCGAGTTTTCGGGCTCGGGGTAAGCCACATCGGGCAGTCCGGCCCAAGGACCACAATCTACCCGTGCTTTATTGCGTTGCATCTGGGGCTCGCCGTTTTCCCAGCAGCCTCCCATTTGGGGCGGCAAGTCGTGGACATGGGTGTGGAAGTCGCTCTGGGTGCCGCGGTAGGCGGGTCGGCTTTCCATCGCTGCAAACCAGGCAGCCAGGTGGGGATTTTCTTCGCGCAGGGAGTAGCCCTTGTAGTAGTAGAGGCTGGCGTTCATCCGTTCGACGTAGGGCGTGAAGATCACATCGGCGGTGCCGAACTGCTCTAGAAAATAAGGCCCCGAGGTGCGAACGAGGGCATCTTCGACCGCAGCGACCACGGCTTTGAACTGGTCGCGATTGCGCTGCTCCTCGCCAGACGAACCGGCCGGATAGCAAAGCCAGGTGCACCAGGCCCTAAATAAAAGCCGCTCCAGCCGCCGCAGGGGGAGCACCGTGGGGTCTTCCATGCCCGCTCCCAATGGACCGAAGGCCCGTTCGAGGGCAATCAAGATGTCGTCGCTTTCTGTGATCACCCGGCCGGCCAATTCGATAGCCGGCAGCATGCCGGAGGGCACCTTGCGCTTGTACCAGCTCTCCTTCTGCCCGTAGCAGAACATCGTCACTTTTTCGATGCGGTAGGGGAGCTGTTTTTCTTCAAGCCACAGCCAGACCTTCTGGCAGTAGGGGCACCAGGCGTGATTGTCGCGGTAAAGGGTAACTCGCACAGCGGATTCGGTGAGGCCAAACAGGCGTAGACGGGCCTGGGCGTTGGTCGGCCCATTCACGGTATCCAATTGAAAATCTGTGAGCGCTTCCAGTTCTGCCCAACTGAGCGGGGCGATAGTCATTGGGATGGATCTCATAGAGAGCTTGAAATAAAGGGCCAGGTTGTCCGGCGGGCGGCAGCCTGCGCACTATTTTAGTTGTAGCGGCTTGTAAGCATCGGAGGCTGGACCTGCAATCGAGGACGATGGGGAGGGCATCAATTTTCGGGCTTATTGCCAAGCTCAAGGGATCTTGCGGCTTTAATCATCCTCTGCAAAAAAGCAAAAGCGCCGGAAGAAAAACCTGCCGACGCTTCACTTGATATGGTTGCGGGGACTGGATTTGAACCAGTGACCTTCGGGTTATGAGCCCGACGAGCTACCAGACTGCTCTACCCCGCGTCGAACTTGCCCATCCTAACAGACTTCTATTGGGATCTGCCATCCGCTTCGAGGGTGAGCGACAGCCGGTAGATCTCTTTGCGCGGCAGGCCGGTCTGGGCGGCCAGTTGACGGCTTGCCTCCGAGCGCGAGAGGCCGGAGGCAAGCATCGCCTCTAGACTCGTCTGCAACTGCTCCCGGGTGGGCGGCTCGGGCGGCTGAGGGGGGGTACCTTCGATGACCAGGGTAAATTCGCCCCGGGGTGGGGTGGATTCAAAGTAAGCAATCGCCTCTGAAAGGCTACCCCGCCAGATTTGCTCGTGAATTTTGGTCAGTTCGCGGCAGATGACGATGGGCCGCTCCGCCCCCAGGTGGGTGCTCAGATCCGCCAGGGTGCGCAGCAGGCGGTGGGGGGCCTCGAACAGCACCACCGGACGCTCCTCGCGCGCCAGGGCCACCAGGCGGGCGCGGCGGCGACCGGTGGTAGGCAAAAAGCCTTCAAAAACGAAGCGGGGCTCGGAAAAGCCTGCCAGGGCCAGCGCAGCGGTCAGGGCGCTCGGGCCAGGAATGACGCTGACCGGCAGATTCTCAGCCCGGCAGGCGGCCACCAGTTCGGCGCCAGGATCGCTCACGCCGGGCATGCCCGCGTCGGTGATTAGAGCGATGTCCCGGCCCTCTTGAAGGGCGGCCACCAGTTCGCCCGTGCGAGCGTGGGCGTTGTGGGCGTGGAAACTCACCATCGGCCTGGAGATCTCGAAGTGGGCGAGCAGTTTGCGCGAGTGGCGCGTGTCCTCGCAGGCGATCCGGTCGCACGCTTTGAGGACGCGTAGCGCCCGCAGGGTGATGTCTTCGAGGTTGCCGATCGGTGTCGCCACCAGGTAGAGCGTGCCCGTCAAGGGACTATCTCGCTTCGTCCTCGACGGTGTTGACGACGAGACTGTGGGCGCCGTTGGAGCCGTTGGTACCGTGGTGGAAGCCGTTGGCGGTGTGGCTCGTCGGCAGCGGCCGGTAGGCATAGCCGTTCTGGCGGGGGGCCTTCTGGATGTCCTCTTTGATCTGCTCCAAGTCGATGTAGCGATCGGCGACGTTGATGAGGTAGTCGCTGGTCATCGAGCGCAGGCTTACCACCTCGACGCGCACTCCCTTGTAGGAGGCGGCATTGACGGCATAGGCCAGGTCGCCGTCGCCCGAGACGAGGATCGCCGTGTCGTAGGAACCCGCCAGCGAGAGCATGTCGACGGCAATTTCGACGTCGAGGTTGGCCTTTTTGGAACCGTCGGGCAACTGCACCAAGTCCTTGGTGATCACCCGGTAGCCGTTGCGGCGCATCCACAGCAAAAAGCCCTGCTGCTTTTCGTTGGCCCGATCGACGCCGGTGTAGAAAAATGAACGCAGCAGGCGCGAACCGCTGGTCAGACGATTCAGCAGCTTGGTGTAATCGATCTCGATCCCCAACTGCAGCGCAGCGTAAAAGAGGTTCGAGCCATCGATGAAGATGGCCACCCGCCCGCGCATCATCGCCTGCTCTCGGGCTAGTAGTCCTTCGGTCTCTGAAGAAGCGGTCATAAATAAGTCAACCTCGTCGGAGATAAGTAAACCTTATTCCAGGCGGGGAAATAGAGGCGACCCCAAACAGAGCGGCTGCCCCCCCGGCAAACCGCCCCACAAGGCATCGTCCCAACTGCGATCCTCCCAAGCCTGGATGGAGAATCCCAGTTGCCGGTAGATCTCGGCGGCCAACCCCGGAATCAGCGGCGACAGCAGCACCGCTGCGATGCGCACCGATTCGAGAACCGCGTAGAGTACCTGTTCAACCTGCGCCTGCTCGCCTTTTTTGTACAGCGACCAGGGCGCGCGCGCATCGAGGTAGCGGTTGCCCGCCCGCACCAAGGCCAGCGCCAACTCGCTAGCCTCGGAAAACCGTAGCGCCTCCCAATGCTCGGCGCACACCTGCGCAAGGCCAGTGGCCTTGTCCCGCAGGGTGTCGGTGGGATCGATCGCAACGGAAGGGACAACACCACCGCAATACTTGACAACCATGTTACCAGTTCGATTTAGCAAATTGCCCAGATCATTGGCCAGATCTGCGTTAAGAATCTCGCGAAAACGGGTTTCGTTAAAGTCATTGTCGCGTCCAAATTCGATCGCTTTGAGAAAATAGTAACGTACCGCATCGGAACCATACTGTTCAACGAGCGTACCTGGGTCGATGACGTTGCCAAGGGCCTTGCCCATCTTGCGGCCGTCGCGCGTCAAAAACCCGTGGCCGAAGATCATCCCCGGCAGCGGCAACCCCGCCGACATCAGCATCGCCGGCCAGTAGACGGCGTGAAAGCGCAAAATGTCCTTGCCGACAATGTGCAGATCGATGGGCCACCAGCGCGCGAGGGCGTTTTCTAAGGTGGGTTCGTCGTCGGGTTCGAGCAGGGCCGTCACATAGCCCAGTAGCGCGTTGAACCAGACATAAATCGTCTGGCTGGGATCGACGGGAATCGGCAGCCCCCACGAGACATTGGCCCGCGAGATCGAAAAGTCTTCGAGTCCCCCGGCAATGAAATTGCGCACCTCGTGGGCACGAAAATCGGGCTGCACAAATTCGGGATGTTCGTCGAAGTATTGCTCCAGTTTTTGCTGGTAGCGCGAGAGCGCAAAAATATAGTTCTCTTCGTCCTGCTCGCGCAATGGCTTGAGGTGAATCTTGCAACGAGGCTCGCCGTTTTCGACGAAGTAGTCCTCGTCGGGTTTTTTTTTGAACTCTTCGCAATCGACGCAGTACAGGCCCGTGTAGCGACCTTTGTAAATGTCGCCCGTCTGCCAGCAGCGCTCGAAAAATTCGCGCACGATCGCGGCGTGGCGCGGATCGGTGGTGCGGATGAAGCGGTCGTAATCGATTGACAGCGCCTGCCAGAGTTTCTCGAACCCGGCGGCAATCTCGTTACAGTGCTCGCGAGGGGTCAAGTTGCGCTCCGCCGCCTGCCGCTCAATCTTAAGCCCGTACTCGTCGGTGCCGGTCACAAAACGCACGGAGCGGCCCCGCAAACGGTGATAGCGCGCCACCGCGTCCGCTGCCAGCGTCGGGTAGGCACTGCCGATGTGGGGCAAAGCATTGACGTAAAACAGTGGGGTTGTAAGTGCAAAACCCTGCGTCATCTGCATCAAGACTCAATCGAACTGGAATGGACCGTTCGGAAAACCGAAAAATGTTAATGAATTATAACAGAAAAGTTCGGGAGGTACGGCAATCATACACCCTCTGTCCGTTGCCTGCGGCCCATAGCAGCCCGTCGCCACCCGGCGGTGGTGGCGAACAGCTCAGAACCCCGGCAGCGGGCGCCAGCGCTATGGGCAATAGGTATTAACCACCAATTTGAGACATAGTGCGGCCATAGGAGCCGGTGGTCCCCCGGTCGCGCTCGCGAAAGTTGATTTCGGGTTTGCGAAGCAGCAGTTCACTTACCAGCTCGCGCAGTTGAGCGGCGCCCGCCCCGGCGCGCAAGGGCGTCTTGAGGTCGATTTGATCGGCTTCGTTGAGCAGGCAGGGCCGCAAAAAACCGTCGGCCGCCAGCCGCACCCGGTTGCAGCGGCTGCAAAAGCACTCGGACATCTGGGAGATAAAGCCGACGGTGCCTTTGGCCCCCGGAATCTGAAACACATCGGCCGGACCGTTGCCATAGCAGGTGCCTTCCGCCAGGCCGAAGCGTTCGCGGATGCGGCGGCGCAGCGCCTCGGAATCCACCCAGCCTGCCTGCTCAAAGTAACCGGTGTTGCCAATCGGCATGAATTCGATGAAGCGCACGTGCCACAGCCGATCGAGGGTGAGGGCGGCCAGAGCCGGCACTTCCTGTTCGTTGATCCCGGGCAGGACTACGATATTGAGCTTGAGCGGGTCGAAACCCACCCGGTGTGCCACCTGGATGCCTGCCCAGACTTTGTGCCAGTGGTCGCGACCGGTGATGCGCGCGAATACCCCCGGGTCGAGGGAGTCCAGTGAAATATTCACCCGCCTCAGACCGGCGGCGTACAGGTCCTCCGCCAGTTCTTCGAGCAGATAGGCGTTGGTGCTCAGCGACACGTCCGCCACCCCCGGCAATCCCACCAGGGCGCGCACGAAGCCCACTACCCCCCGCCTGAGCAGCGGCTCGCCGCCGGTGAGACGAAAGCGGTCGATCCCCAGGGGCAAAAAGACTTCGCCCACCAGAAACAGCAGCTCCTCGTAGCTCAAAATTTCCGAGCGGTGCAGGTAGGTTATCGCTTCGCCCGTGGGCATGCAGTAGCTGCAGCGAAAGTTGCAGCGGTCCACCAGGGAGATGCGCAGGTAGTTGACGGTGTTCATGGCCAGGCCGAATACGGAGAAATCAAGGGTGCCTAGAGACTGGGGTTGCCGACTTCGGCAACGTAGTTGCCCAGGATCTCAGCTAGAAATCCTTCGCCTACCGCGCCGATTTCACCCATGTGGGCGGGGCGGGGAGCGTCGGTGCGGGTCTTGAGGACGACGAATTTTTCGCCTTCGTCGGCGGCTTTGACCCAGACGTGTTTGCTAAGACCCGGGTAGGTGACCAGTACCATGTCCGGACCCGCCTGGGAGACGCGCAGCACCGGGTCGACCCGGCCTGCCACCCGCTCCACCCGGGCGGTAAATTCGGCAATGCTGAACTGGTTTTTGCTCACAGCGTTCTCCTAGCTGATAAACGGACTTTTTTCTTTCCACTGGTTGTCGATCTGCTCGGCCATGCGCTTGACCTCCAGGCGGAAAAGCCCATCGGCCGCTTCTTCGAACAGGGGCGGCCCGCCCGTATCGTCGCGATCTTCGGCCTTAAACAGCATCGCTTTATCTCCTGATCGTACCTTCTGCAGGTCGACAACGACAGCCACCGCCTGGGAGCGCAACTGGTTGGGGCTGAAATTGGGCAGCGACACCGGCACAAAAAAGCGCAGCAGCGTATTGATGATCGGATCGCCCTGGGTGTTGTAGCCGCGGGTGAACTGGACCTGGGTGACGACGATATAGCGCAGACCGAGGCTGCGGCCGATCGTCTGCAGTTTCTCCAGATCGTCGGTGTAGCGGTTGTCGCGATCGAGCAAGTTGAGATCGCGCACCGTGGGGGCCAGTTGCACGAACTCCGGATGCGGACCGAGTGGTCCGTTGAGCAAGATCACCTTGCGTGTTTTTTCTTTGCCCGCCAGCCGCTCCACCAGGGTGCGGGCGAGCAGTTCCGAGTACTGGGGTACATCGGCGATAAAGCCGATGCCGTCCGCTTTTTCGGCCTGCGAGCGCGGCGGCAGGCGAATTTCATCGGTGACCACGTAGCCCTCGCGCGCCTGCAGGCGCGCGGAAAACGCTGGAAAACCCGGCACCTGCACATCGACCAGGTGCTTACCGGCGGGCAGCTTCGAGATGAGAAACGAGCCGTCGGGCAAGATCGGCACCGTGCGCCCTTCGACTTTGAGCACGCCTTTGGTAATCGGCTTACCAGCCACGTCGGTGATCACCCCGGCTACCGAACCTGGCTGCAACGGGGGCAGTTCGCTCACCGCAAAGGACTCGGGGGTGATGCGGCGCAGAGCCTGGGTGCCCGCCTCAGCCACCAGCAGCGAGTCGTCCTCCAACAGGACGATACCGGTGGGCAGGCGCCCGAGGGGACGGCTTTTGACAATCTGGCCCGCTTCAAGATCGACAATCTGCAGCCGGTCGCTCTCGCCGCTGGTCACATAGGCGTAGCGGCCGTCTCGGGAGAGCACCAGCCGGCTCGGCCGCCAGTCGAGGCCGACGGTGCGCACGGTGCGGGCCGTGGCGCTCAGGGGCACCAGCGTCAGGTCATTGCTGCCGGAGTTGAGCACTACCGCCTGCTGGTGGACCAGGTCGAGCACCATATCCTCGGGGGTGGCGCCGCTTCTGAGGCGGGCGAGCAGTTCGCCGTTGGCCAGATTGACAATCACCAACCCTAGCGGGTCGCTCCCGCCCAGGGTGACCAGCAAATTGCCGTTGGCCGACTGGATGGCGGCGGCCAGGGGCGGCCCCGGCATCGGAAAGATGCGCACCTGACCCGTGGCGGGGTTGACCACCGAAATGCGGTCCGCCGCCGGGTGGGTAACCACGATGCGACCCCGCTCCGCGTCCACGGCGATATCAAAAATGCCCGACCCCAGGTCGACCTGGCGGACAACCTCCTGCTTCTCGAAGTCCACCAGCACCAGGTTGCCGCTGGCCGGGCCGCCCACCGCCGCCACATTGGTGGAACCGACGCGGCGTACCACCAGAGGCCGGATGCCCAAAGGTGTGCGGCTTTTGATCTGCTTGCTGGTCAGGTCCACGACCGCCAGGGCTTCTTCGTCGAGCAGCCCCACCAGGGCCATGGGCCCCTGCCTGGTGTAGACCACCTCAATTTTGTCGGCCCGCGCCCCCAGGGGCACCGTCACCTCCGCTGCCCGGGCAGGGAGGTTTCCCGCCGACAGCAGCAGCAGGGCTGTGCCGATTGCCGCTCGTTTCATCGCCTGCACTCGATGCTGAACTGAAATAGTGATAACCTAACCGACCCCACAGGTTCCTGCCCATGGCTGAGGAGATTATCGAGCGCACCGACTACGAAGACGATCTGCTCGCCCGCCTCTACGACGCGGAGTACGACGCTTTTGACGGCGATGTGGCCTACTATACCGAGCGCCTGGCCCCCGGTCCGGTGCTGGAACTGGCCTGCGGCAGCGGCAGGCTCGCTGTGCGCTTGACGGCGGATGGTCGGCGGGTGGTGGGGATCGATCGCTCAGAGGCGATGATCCGCCTCGCCCGCACCCGGCGTACTCACAATGCCTGCTGGAAAGTCGGCGATATGCGCAACTTCGCATTGGAGGAGACGTTCGCCAACATCGTCGTCGCCTTCTCCGCTCTGGGGTTCTTGCAAAGCGAGGCGGATCGCCGCGCCTGTCTGGTCTGCTGCCGCCGCCATCTGCGTGCGGACGGTCTGTTGGTGCTCGATCTGATCAATCCTGCCGCTGCGCTCGCCACGGGCGAGTTGCCGGGTGAACGGACGGTGGTCGACCCGCAGACCGGAGCGGTATTCCACAAGTCCACGGCGGTTGCCGCCGAGGCCGAGCAGATCCGCATCCGCTATACCTGGCGATCTCAAGCGGTGACGTTGGTCCAGAGGCTCACGCTGCAACGGCTCGGGGCTTCGCGGATCGAAGCGGAATTGGAAGGGTGCGGATTTTATCTGCTGGATCGCCACGGCGACTACCGGGCCAACCCGCCGACCGATCGCGCTCCTCGCCTGATCTTGCTGGCCGCTCCGTTCGCCTGAGCGCGACCGCAAAAAAGATGTCTACGCATATACTGCTTAAATGGTCACTCCTGCATCACCAAAGGTTGGGAAAAATAGATGATTGCCCTTGACGAGATGACGATCGACCTGCTCAAGTCCATCCAGCAACAAAAGCGCCCGACGATCTACAGCCCCCAGGGCGGGGATCTGGCCGGTTTTCAGGTCCGGGCGGAGCGACTGTTGTTTCTGGCGGACGTCGGATTTATCGAACTGTCCTTTCCCCCCAGCCGCGAGAGCAAAACCGGCCGGCACTTTATCGAAGACGTGGTCGTGCGCAACATTACTGCGCGCGGCCTGCGCGCCTTGAGCGAAGCCGACCCGCCTGCGTAGCGCCCGCGTCCATCGGGCTGACCTGGCCCCGAACAGTGAGCGGCTGAAAAAGTGAGTTTCCAGCCTGGTTTTCCTCATCGTACAGGGTGATGCCGTTGCGGAGACAGCGCAGCCGCAATGGCAGCAACCTGTTGCAAGAACTCCATCGGGCTTGCCCCTCCCAGAGCGCTGTGCGGACGATGGTGGTTATAATCGAGCCGCCAAGCCTCGATGATCCGCCTCGCGTCCAGCACGCTCAAGAAGTAGTGCGCGTTGAGGCATTCATCCCGAAATCGGCCGCCCGTGCTCTCGATGTGCGGCTTGTCCGTCGGCTTGCCCGGACGGGTGAAGGCGAGGAGCACCCCGCGCCGCTCGGCCCACTCGGCAAGCGTCCGGCAGACGCACTCCGGCCCGTTGTCCACCAACCGGCGCTCGGGCAACTGCCGCCGGGCAGCCAGCATTTCGAGCACCCGCACGACGCGGACCCCCGGCAGGGAGGTGTCCACCTCGATGTGCGGGCACTCCCGGCTGTAGACGTCCAGGGCCGTTGACCCAACGGCCCCCACGATTGTCCAGGTCCGCACTTTGCGTCCATCGGCCAGGGCAGCCAAGGGCGAAATCCAGGCTCCATAGCCGATTGGGACGTTCCAAGGCGGGCACCTCCGGCCGAGAGGACGGCCGGGTGCGGGGCTTGCGTCTTTTTGGGCGCACCAGCAGGCCCGCCTTGATGCACAGCCGATAGACCTTCTTGGCATTGACGAGTGTACCTTCGCGCCGCAATAGAGCCGTCAGCCTTCGATAGCCCAAGCGCGGGCGCTCGCTCGCCAACTGCTTGAGGCGGGCAAGCAAGGCCGGATCCTCGCGACGACGGCTGAGCAGACGGGCGGTGGAGCGGTGCAACCCCTTGACTCCGACAGGCACGCCTTTGTGCCATCTGCAGGTCAGTCTGCACAAAGGCGGCGGCCTGACGCTTGACCGCTGGGGTCAGAATTTTTTTGACAGCACCGCCCCCAGGGCATGGATATCCAGGGCCTGATTGGCGACGAGCTGCTTGAGTTTGCGGTTTTCATCTTCGAGGTCCTTCAGGCGTTGAGCCTCGGAGAGTTCCATCCCGCCGTACTTGGCCTTCCAGCGATAGTCGGTCTGTTCGCTGATACCGTGCCTACGGCACAATTCCGTCACCGTGGCTCCGGCCTGTCCTTCGTTGAGGATGGCGTTCGCAAAGCGGTGCGGAGCACCATCATCTGCTCGGTGGTGAACCGACTTTTCTTCATGGTCTTCCTCTCGGTGTGGTCGGCTGGAAGACTCACATTCTAGGCGGTTCACTTTCACGGTTGCATGTCAAGCCGCCTTGGAGCGGCGCAGGAGTGTAGCTTTAAGACTCCCGTAGGTTACCGTAGTGTTACCGGCAACACAGGACTGCCTTGAGGAACTTTATGGTGAGTACGTCTACTCGTGTCCGGGGGTACCGACGACGACTAGCTGCCTCAGGACTGAAGCGAGTTGAAGTGACAGTCCCTACAGGCGACGCTGCCCTCGTTCGCCGCCTGGCCGAGGTGCTGCGGACTGGGGGCGAAACAGGTGAACACGTGCGTCGGCAAGTACGCTCGGTGCTCGGAATGCTGCCGGCACAGACCGGAGAAGAGCTGCTCGCTTTTTTCCGTGCATCGCCGCTGGTAGGAGAAGAACTCGAATTCGACCGAGATCGTTCGCCTGGGCGGCCTGTCGAATTGTGAAGGAAGGGCGATACTTGCTGGACACGAATGTTGTAAGCGAGTTGGTGCGCCTTGGCCCGGAACCGCTGGTCACCCATTGGCTGGCTTCGCAAAATCCGCTTGAGCTATTCCTCGCAGCGACTACTTTTGGTGAACTGACGCGCGGGGTATACCGGCTGGATGCAGGCAAAAAGCGAAACACTCTGCTGGCGTGGCTGGAGCAGTTGCCGATACAGTTTTCCGGTCGGATACTGCCTTTCGACCGAACGACTGCGACACTCTGGGGACAGTTTATGGCTCAAAGCGACCGGATGGGTCGTCCACGTTCAGCCGCCGACCTGCAAATTGCAGCAACAGCAATCCAGCATGGTTTAGTGCTGGCGACGCGCAACATTGACGACTTTCGAGGTGTCGATCTTCCTTTGGTGAACCCCTGGGAGCCAAACCCCTAGAGATTGACCGTGTATGCCTTGCGAATCCCGGGGACCGACTCGATTTCTCCCAACAGTCCCTCCGGCAGCGGGTCATCCAGGGAGACCATCATTACCGCGTCGCCGCGCACCAATTTGCGGCCCACCTGCATCCCGGCGATGTTGACGTTGTAGGAACCGAGAAACGAGCCGACCTTGCCGATGATCCCCGGCATGTCGCGGTGTAGGGTGATAAGCATGTGGCGGCTCGGGGCGACGCTGATCGGAAATTCGTCGATGTTGGTGATGCGCAGTTCGTCCCCGGCCAGCAGTGCGCCGGTCACCGAACGCTCGCCCTCCGGGCCGCGCGCCTCCAGGCGGATCGAGCCTGCGTAATCGGCGAAAGCTGAATCGCGCGTCTCAGTGACCCGAATGCCCCGCTCCTTGGCCTCCAATAGCGCGTTGACGAAGTTGACCCGCTCGCGCAGGGCCGGGGTGAGCAGCCCCTTGAGGGCGGCCACGACGATGGGTTGGGCGTCTTTGGCGGCGAGAATGCCCTGCAGGCGAATGTCGAGGGCGTCCACCCGGCCACCGGCCAGTTGACCCACCAGGTTACCCAGGGTCTCGGCCAGTTCCAGATAGGGCTTCAGTTCCTGCAGCACCTCGGCGCGCAGACCCGGAATGTTGACCGCCGTGCGGGCCGGAAGACCCAGAAGCACATCGCGAATCTGCTCAGCCACGTCGATGGCGACGTTGGTCTGGGCCTCTTCGGTCGAAGCGCCCAGGTGGGGCGTGAGGATCACCTCGCGCCCAAGGGCGCACAGGGGTGATTCGCCCAAAGGTTCATTCTCGAAGACATCGAGGGCAGCTCCGGCGATGCGGCCCTCCTTGAGGGCAATGTAGAGTGCCTGCTCGTCGATGAGGCCGCCGCGGGCGCAGTTGATGATCCGGGCCGTGGGCTTCATCGAGGCAAGGGTCTTCTCGTTGATGAGGTGGGTGGTCTCCGGCGTACGCGGCACATGCAGCGTGATGTAGTCGGCCTCGTGAAACAGTTGTTCGAGATCCACCAGGCGCGCCCCTAACTGCTGGGCGCGCTCAGCGGAAATATACGGATCAAAGGCGACGATCTGCATGCCGAGAGCGCGCGCCACCCGCGTCACATGGGAGCCGATGCGGCCGAGGCCGACCACGCCAATCGTCTTTTTGTAGACTTCGACGCCGATAAATTGCGAGCGCTTCCACTGGCCCGCCTTCAGCGAGGCGTTCGCTTCACCTACGTGGCGCGACAGGCTCATCATCAGGGCGATGGCGTGCTCGGCGGCGGCGATCGTGTTGCCCTCGGGGGAGTTGACCACGACGATCCCCTTGCGGGTAGCAGCCTGCAGATCGACATTGTCGACACCCACCCCGGCGCGGCCAATGATCCGCAGGCGCTGGGCCGCCTCGATCACCGGGGCGGTCACCTTGGTGCCCGAGCGGATCATCAAAGCGTCGTACTGGGGAATGGTCTCAAGCAACGTCGCCGGGCTGAGATCCGGCTCGTAAGTTACTTGAGCGACCTGGGTGAGAATTTCGATACCAGCCTGGTCGATCGCGTCACTGACAAGCACCTTGGGCATGGGATCTCCGTTAAAACTGAACTCGGCCCTCCGATTTTACACTCCCAATAAAGAGCCCCTGCTGCTGAATAGTAGCGGGGGCATGAGGACGCAGTTAGGAGGTATCTTACCCAACACTGTAGGTCAGGCTCAGCCGCCGATGGACTTCTTTAACAAGATTTTTGGGATCAAGAGCGCGGCTCGATACGCTTGTAGTCGTCCTCGAAGCGGATGATGTCGTCCTCACCGAGGTACTGACCGTTTTGGACTTCGATAATCACCAGTGGGATAATGCCGGGGTTTTCGAGCCGGTGGGTGGCACAGGGAGGCACGTAGGTCGACTGGTTGGCGTGGATCAGTTCGATGCGGTCGTTGCAGACGACGCGGGCGGTGCCGGAGACGACGACCCAGTGCTCGGATCGGTGGTGGTGCATCTGCAGGCTCAGGCGGTGACCGGGTTTGACCTCGATGCGCTTGACTTTGTAGCCGTTGCCTTCGCCCAGGACCGTGAACGAACCCCAGGGCCGGAGCACGGTGGAAGCGACGATATCGATGTCCGGACTCAGCATGTGCGAAGTTTCCATGGCGTTCCTCACCCTTTTGGACGCTCGGACGGTGACGCGGCACCTTTACCTGGAACAGAATAACAGGGTACCCACCTGTGTTGTCAGGCCGTGGCGTGAAAATCTGTATCCTGGGTGGCGGATTGATTGGCCTCGCGGTGGCGCTGGAACTGCGGCTCGCCGGAGCCGCAGTCGTCGTGCTCGATCGCGGCAGCGTGCCCGCGGGCTGGGCGGCTGCGGGAATGATCGCCCCGGCGGCCGAGGGATTGGCGGGTACTCCACTTGCTGAACTGGCTTTTGCAAGCCGTGCACTGTGGCCCGTCTGGGCAGCGCGCCTCGAAGAATTCAGCGGCCAGAGAATCGATTACTCCCCTTGCGGCGCACTAGTGCCCGCCATCGCCGACGCGGCTGCCCCAATCGAGGGTCATCAGTGGTGGGACAGCACCCGGATGGCGAGCGCACTGCCGGGTCTTGCCCCCGATGTGACGGGCGGCTGGTGGCTTGAAAAAGAAGCCTGCGTCGACAACCGCAAGGTACTCACCGCTCTGCACCTAGCTGTCGAGCGAATGGGGGCCGAAATTTGGGCGGGGGTGACAGTCACCGGCCCCGCCGATCCGGGCCTTGCCGCTGTGGCCACCAGTGCCGGTCCGGTGGCGGCGGACGCCTTCGTGCTTGCCCAGGGGGCCTGGTCGGGAGCCTGGGGACTGCCCGTCCAGCCGCTTAAAGGCCAGATGCTCGCCCTCGAAAGCGCACCAGGTTGGTTGAAAGCCATTATCTTTAGCAAGAACATATACCTGGTGCCGCGCCGGGACGGCCGCATCGTCGTGGGTGCCACCCAGGAGACGGTCGGTTTCGCGCCGGGCAACACCGCCGGGGGGATGGCCGGTCTGCTTACCGCTGCCCTCGCCCTGGTCCCGGGGCTCGCTTCCCATCGGCTCCTGGAGCAGTGGTGGGGCTTTCGACCGGCCACCCCCGACGCCGCGCCTCTGATCGGGCCGGGACCGTGGCCGAATCTGCACCTTGCAACCGGTCACCACCGCAACGGGGTTCTGCTCGCACCGATCACCGCCCAACTGGTGACCCGCGCGCTCACCGGCGGCGGCGAAGACCCTTTGCTCGCGGCCTTCAGCTACCGGCGCTTCGAAACCGATCCGCGCTGAAGCGGCCCACCAGGCAGGCCCAGTCGCCCTCATTGAGGGTCTCAGAAAGTGCAAAACCCTGCCCGGCGAGGGCTTCGACCACGCGGGGAGCCTGGGTAAGCAGCAGGCCGCTGAAGATGCCCCAACCGCCAGAGCGCACCAGCCGCCGAAATTCCGGGGCGAGATCGCAAATCACCTCAGCCAGGATGTTGCTCACCACCCCATCGAGTGGCCCGGACAACTGTTCGGTGCTGCCGTGTGCCACCGCAGCCCGCTCCTGCAAACCGTTGATTTCAAGATTCTTGCGGGTGGAGGCGACGGCCAGATCGTCGGTATCGACCGCCCAACCCCGCCCGGCCCCCAGCTTGAGGGCCGCCACCGTGAGCACGCCGGAGCCGCAGCCGACATCGGCAAAGATGCCCAGATCCGGTACAGATTCGAGCGCCCGCAGGCACAGCCGGGTGGTGGCGTGCTCACCCGTGCCGAAGGCCATGCCCGGATCAAGGGGAATCACCAACCGGTCGCCGGGGGGATCCGGCAGCCACACCGGCCAGATGACCAGGCGTTCGCCTACGAATATCGGCCGCCAATGCTCGCGCCAGGTTTTCTGCCAGTCGCGCCGCTCCGCTGCGCGCCAGCCGATTTCGGCCTTTTCGCTCAGCCGCTCGCCGACGTTTTCACGCCAACGCTGCAGCACCCCCTCGGGCGTTTCACCGCTCAGGTACCCCCGCAGCACCAGCCGCTCCCCGAGAATTTGCCGCTCGACGTGGGGGAGGCCCAGTTCAGTCAAATACCAGTAGAGCGTTTCTTCGACTTCACCGTCGGCCCCATCTGCGGCCGTCTCCACCTGCACTTGCCATAGATCGGCCACACCCTACCTCCCGACGCACCGCCCACCACTGTAGCCCTCCTGGCAATGGCAGTATCACAGGGTACACTTCACCAATAGCGCTCCGTCGCCCGGCCGCTGGGAGGCTCCTTTGTTAAGCATTTCAAAGTATGATTGGAAGTGATGACTGCATGGGCAACTTCTCACCGTGGAAACCGCGATGACCAGCCCGATTCAGGCTTCGGCCCGGGCCATGCTCGATGTCTCCCTGCCGGCTGCGCCCGCTGAGGTCCGCCGCTACGTGAGCGATCCGCAGCGGCTTTTGCGCAGCGGCTTTCCCCCGGAGCGCATCGAGCAACTCGGCCCCGATCGCTTCCGGCTGAAGGTGCGCCCGCTGGTTTGGATGGGTCTTGCCATCGAACCGACTGCCGAGTTGCAGATTGGTGCCGACGACCAAGGGCGCGCCTGGGCGCAACTGATTGCCTACGAATTGATGGGTCATCCCTGGCTGGTCAAGCACCTTAAAATCGACTTTCGCGCCCAGTTGCGCACCCTCGAGGTGATACAGGCGGGGCGCACCCCCATGCACGGTTGGGCCGAGGCTTCCGCTTGCTTCCCGACGCCACCCTTTCTAGCCTGGATGGCCGAACCGGTCTTGAGCGGGGCAGCTCGCACGATTCTCGAAAGTTTCCTGTGGATCTTGCGTGACCGGCTCAGCAAATCGCTCGAAAGCGATTTTCGGCGCTGGCAGGCTGCGACCGTTCAGATTGAAGCTTGAGCCAGGGCGCACGCTACCTGCCTTTCCAGGTGAGCCGGCTCGCCGTTGTTGTCGATGACCACGTCGGCAAGCCGCACTTTTTCAGCAAGTGGCCACTGGCTGGCGATGCGCGCCGCAATCGCTTCGTCGCTGGGCCCGTCGCGCTTCTTGAGCCGCGCGTGTTGCTGCTCAGGTTCGCAGCTCACTACCCAGATTTCGGTGACCAAGTCGGTCATGCCCGCCTCGAATAATAGCGGGATCATCAAGCAGATGGTCCCCGCTGTGCGCTCGATAGCCGCCTGCATGGCTGCGCGCACGAACGGATGGATGCGGCTTTCCAGCCAGCGGCGCTCGTCCGGGTCAGAAAAGACGATGCGTGCCAGGGCTGAACGGTTGAGCGCTCCGGCGTCGGTGAGCATCGCGCTGCCGTAACGGTGAACAATGGCGGCAAGGGCGGTACCGCCAGGGGCGACCGCTTCGCGCGCCAGAAGGTCGGCGTCGATGACCGGGATGCCCCGCCCGGCAAGCAGTCGGCCCACCGTGCTCTTGCCCGTCGCGATTCCACCTGTAAGCCCAATGACTCGCCTGGCCATCCACCTTGCACCATCCCGTCAGACGGTCGTGATCTCTTTTTCTTTGGCCTCAAATAGTTTTTCAATCTGCTGGATGGACTTATCGGTGAGCTTCTGGACTTCGTCTTGCAACCGCCGCGATTCGTCTTCGGAGATTTTGGCGTCTTTTTCTTCTTTGCGCACTTCGTCGATGGCGTGGCGGCGGATGTTGCGCACCGCCACCCGGCCCTCCTCCGCCAGATTGCGCAGCACCTTGACGAGATCCTTGCGCCGCTCGGCGGTCAGGGGTGGAATGTTGAGGCGGATAGCCTTACCGTCGTTGCCGGGGGGCAGCCCCAAGTCCGATTCGAGAATCGCCTTTTCGATCAGGCGGATTGAACTCGGGTCGTAAGGCTGGATGATCACCGTCGAAGCGTCCGGAGTCGTAATCGTTGCTAGCGTCTTCAGCGGCGTCGGCTGTCCGTAATATTCGACGTTGATGCGGTCGAGAAGGGAGGTGGACGCGCGGCCGGTGCGGATGGTGGCAAAGTTGCCCGCCGTCGCCTCGATTGCCTTGCGCATGTCCTGTTCAGTTTTCGAAACGTTCACCGCAACCTCCATTCGTGGGAGCACCAGTTACCCATGATCGCCGATGAACGCTCCAATCCGCTACTACCCCCGGATGTCAGCTGCCGCCTTGCGCGCCGTCACGCAATAAAATGGATCGCGCTGCTGCGAGAAAAAGAACGTCAATCCCGTGGGCAACTTCCGGTGCACCCGCAGATCGGTGTAGCCCCCGGCAGCCAGCAGATATTGCTGGACGAGATCGACGCGCTCCTCCTCTTCGCTGTTTTGCCAGCGGTGCACCGCCTTGGTCGGGAACATGCGGTTGGAGAAGCTGATGATCACTACGCCGCCCGGTTTGAGCACCCGGTTGACCTCCGCCAGCACGATCGGCGCGTCCACCAGGTACTGAATGGAGACGGTGTTGAGCGCCGCGTCGAAGGTGCTGTCCGCCAGGGGCAATTTCGGATTCTGGTTGAGGTTCTGTACAAAAAATTCGTCCAGGCGCGGGTTGGCCGCCAGTTCGACGCTGTTCATGCCGTGGCCGACGACCTTGGCCGTCTTCAGATCCTCGGGCAGGTGGGAAACCCAACTGCTCATCGTGTCCAGGATCGTGGCGTTCTCGGGCAGGTACTGCCGGAAGACTTCCTGCAAGCTGGCGATAAAACCCAGGTCGATGTGCTGCACCAGCCGCGGCTGCTGGTAGAAAAGCCCGTCGTCGCCCTCGTCGGGGCGGCTCGCTCTTGGCAACGGAATCATCGGCTCGTTTGGATACACAACTTCATACTTCCATGGTGCCCCAGCTTCGGCGCGCGGGCTCGTCCTCCGGGGCTGTGTTAGCTTGAACAGTGTGGGGCGGACGTTTCGGGGCCATGAACGACAATCTTCGCATTCTCTATTTGCTCGGTCTGGCGGTGCTGCTGGGCTGGTTGGCCTGGCAGGTCTTCCGGCAGGTGCGCCGCAACGTCGGGGTCGAAGGGGTGATCAACAAGCTCCAACCCAAGACCAAAGACGGCCAGGCCGGTGCCCAGGATTATTACGAACTGGGCTGCGCCTATCTGGAGAAGCGACTCTACATGGACGCCACCGAGAACTTCAAAAAAGCGCTCCAGGCCAACCCCGAATTTGCCGAGGCCCACAACAACCTGGGCTTCTGCCACTTCCAACAGCGCCAGTACGACCTGGCCATCCGCGAGTACAAAGACGCCGTCCGCTTCAAGTCCGATTACGTCTCCGCCCTCAACAACTTGGGCCACGCCCTGGAGATGAAGGGCCAGGCCGTCCAGGCCCTCGAAGCCTACGATCAGGTGCTCACCCTGCAACCTGCCAACGCCACCGCCGAGCGGCGGGCGCGGGCATTGCGCAAACGCGTTCCTTCCACCGCCGATGGATAACGACAAAGCGTACTACGTGCTGCTGCGCACGGACCAGGAGGAGCAGTTCGTTACCGAAGCCGAACTGCAGGCCGTTCTGGCCGATGCCGTCCGGCGGGCGGAAGGTCTTGCAGGCGAAGCCCTGACCCGCCAGGTCAAATTTTTGCTCGATACCGCCTGCGACTACCCGACATCGCCCAGCGAGTACCTGCAGTGGTACAGCGTCCGGCTCGAAAAGAAATAGCCATGGCCCCCCGCATCTTGGCCATCTTTGCCGCCTTCGCCCTGGTGGCGGTGCTGGTGGTGCGCTGCACCGACGGGCAGCCACCGGACAGCGTTCCGGTTTGCATCGATAACCCGCGCATCGACCCCGACAACGACCAGAATGGGCCGCGCGCCTCAGAAAGTGCCAGCGACGCCACCCCCTATGTCGGAACCCCGGGCGCGGCGAGCGGGAAACTGTGCCGTTGAAACAGTTTTCGATGCCCATCGCTGCGACAGCATCGGTCGGTCCGTGGCGCACTATACTGACTCGGCGGATGAACGGGAGGCGTTGCGCGCCTACATCCAGCGGCCGAACGACTCGAAGCGCCAGCCGCCGACATCACTCCTTGTGTGCCTGTTGGATTTGTCGCCTCAGGAAGCGGCCCAACTATACAAAAATTTTGTCTACGCCGCCCACTCCGCCAGAGTAGACGCTATCGGCATGGCTGCGGTGCGCGCCGGTGCGATGATCAGCGGCACCAACACGCTGATCGACGGCATCCACCAGGCGATCAACGCGCCCTAAATAGCGACCCTGCGGTGGCCGACGGCGGGATACCCGCCATCGGCTTTAAGCACCCGGGCGGTACAATTTGTTGCGGGTACACTCCGTACGGGTGCTGGATATCGGATGCCGCCGACGCTACAAGCCTTCTGGAAATTCACCCGCCCGCACACCATCTACGGCACCGCCGCGAGCCTGATCGGCATTTTCGTGATCGCCTCGGCACATCTGGGCGCTGTTACTCCTGAAGGGCTCGCAGCACTGCTTGTCGCCCAGGTGAGCTGTTTGTGCGCCAACGTCTATATCGTCGGCCTCAACCAGCTTACCGATGTTGAGATTGACCGTATCAACAAGCCCTACCTGCCTATCGCGAGCGGCGAGATTTCGCCGCGCACCGGGGCGGTGCTGGTGGGCGTCCTCGGAGTAACAGCGCTCGGAATCGCCCTGCTGCAAAATCCGTACCTGTTTGCCACGGTGGCGGCAAGCGTCCTCATCGGTACCGCCTACTCGCTGCCGCCCCTGCGACTGAAGCGCTTTGCGCTGTTCGCTTCGCTGTGCATCTTCACCGTGCGCGGGCTGATCGTCAATCTGGGGCTGTGGGGCTATTTCCTGGACGAAGCCGGCCAACCCGTCCGGTTCGATCCGGCAATTTTGTGCCTGAGCCTGTTTGTGACCTTGTTTACCTTTGTAATCGCCATCTTTAAGGACATTCCCGATATGGAAGGGGACCGACGCTTTGCGATTACTACCTTTTCACTGCGCCTCGGCAAGCGCTTTGTCTTTGGCTTGTCCTGCTGGCTGCTGGTGGCGACTTACCTGCTGGTCAGCGCCCTGAGCGCCTTGTTTCTCTCACCTGCCGGGGTAGCCTTTTTGTTCGCTTTTCATGCTGCGGTGCTGGCGGTTTTCTTCTATCGCCGTGGCCGGGTGGAACTCAAGGACAATGTCGAAGTGACCGATTTTTATCAGTTCATCTGGAAGCTTTATTACGTGGAATATCTGGTTTATCCGCTCGCCTGGTGGCTGTGAGGCCGGGGCCTCTAATGGACAGCGGGTAGGCGCACGGTGAAGGTGCTGCCGTGCTCGGGGATGCTCCGGGCTTCGAGGGTGCCGCCGTGGGCCTCGGCGATGCCCCGGGCGATGGCCAGACCCAGGCCGCTGCCGCCCTGGCGGTGGCGCGAGCGGTCCGCCCGCCAGAAGCGGTCGAAGACGTGGGGCAGGTCGGGCGGGGCGATGCCGACACCGGTGTCGCTGACTTGCACCAGGACTTCTCTGGACGCGCGGCACAGGCGGACGTCGATGCGGCCCCCTTCGGGAGTGAATTTGACCGCATTTTCGATCAAATTGGCACACAGACAGCGCAGTTGGACCGCCTTGCCCGACACTTGCCAGGAGGATGGCGACGGTTCGATCGCAAGGTTCAATTGCAGATCGCATTCGCAGGCGCGCGGACGGTACTCCGCCACCAGTTCCTGCGCCAGATGCGCCAAGTCGACCGGCTCGGGAGCTGCGATCCCCTCGCCGGTACGCGCCAGCATCAGCAACTCCTGCACAAGGGTGAGCAGTTGGCGGGCAGCGTCCTCGATGCGTAAAAACTTTTGCCGGTCGCCGGGGCGTATCTGCTCGGGATACTTGAGGGCGACCGCACAGTTGCTCTGGATCGCCATCAGGGGATTGCGCAACTCGTAGCTGGCGTCGGCGGCGAACTGTTCCAGTCTGCGCAGGGTGTCCTCCACCGGTCGGATCACCAGGCCCGTGAGCCACCAGCCGCCCGCCGCGCTCACCAGCAAGACCGCCGGGATACCCGCCGCCAAACCCCAGAGCAGTTGCCCGAAGGGACCTTCCACCGTTTCAAAAGAGCGGGTTACCCGCAGGTAACCCGCGAGGGTGCCGCCGGGGGCGCGCACCGGCTCCACCCAGGCGCGCAAGGGGCCGGGCAAATTCTCGAAGCGGCCGGTCGTCGGCCGCTCGGCAAGCTGCGAAGCGATCCCCGGCAGTGCGCCCACCTCGCGCAGCAGGCGGCCTTCCGGGTCGAACCACTGCACCTCGGTGTCGGTAGGCAGCGGTTGGGAAGATACCTGGGGGGCGGAGCGAAAGTCGAACTCGCCCTCCTCGATGTCGATGGTGCTGAGGGCGGCGTGGGCGAAGGCGGCCAGTTGCTGATCGAAGCGTTGCGCGAGTGCCAGGCGGAAAAAGCCCCCCACCCCCGCGCAGAAGAGCAGCAAGATTGCCGCAAGCACCCCCAGAAAACCGGCCAGCAGCTTCAAGCGTGTGCGGGTAAAAAGCGACGGCTCAATCATTCGAATTCCATCGCGGAGCGATTGAAGCAGTAGCCGAAGCCGTGCACCGTCTTGAGCAAATCCTGCGGGGCTCCGGCTTCTTGCAATTTGCGCCTCAGTCTCAGCACCAGGGCTTTGACGGCGTCGTCCCCGCCGGCATGGGCGGGTTCCCACAGCCGGTCCAGGAGCATCTCACGGCTGAAGATCTGGCCGGGGTGGCGCAGCAGGCATTCGAGCAACCGGTACTCCTTGGGGGTCAGGTGCAAAGGCAAGCCGCCGTAGGTGGCCTGCAGCATCAGCGGATCGAGGCTGAGGGGTCCGGCTTTGAGCACCAATCCCCGGGTCGGACCACTGCGTCGGAGCAGCGCCCGCACCCTCGCCCCCAGTTCCGCCAGGCTAAAGGGTTTGACCAGATAATCGTCTGCACCGCTGTCGAGCCCGGCCACCCGGTCCGTGGTGCGATCGAGGGCGGTGAGCATCAAGATGGGTTGCTCGTAACCTGCCTCGCGCAGTTGCCTGCATAGGGCGAAGCCATCGATCTCCGGCAGCATCACATCGAGCAGAAGCACATCGTAGTGGTAGGTGCTGGCGTAGTGCCAGGCGGCTTTGCCGTCCGCCGCCACGTCCACCAGGTAGTGCTGGTGGGTGAGATCTTCCGCAAGCGGGATCGCAATGCGCTCGTCGTCCTCGGCGATCAAGATCCGGACCATGGCATTGCTCAATAGCGGTAGTCGACGTTGAAAAAAATGTTCGTCCCCAGCCCGTCGAGGGAACTGCCGTGCTCGCGGTAGTTGTTGTTGGTGAGGTTCTGGGCGACCAGCCGCAGCCAGAGGCTTTCGCTCACCAACATCCCCGCGCGCACATCGAAGACGAAAAAGCCGGGGGTGCCGTTCGGGTTGATGCGGTTGTCGGTGCGGTTGTTCGGAGCTAGACGGTTCTGGGCGCCTGCGTAGCGCAAGAGCGGCTCGACGTAGAATTTGCCTGCCGGCGGTTCGTAGCGCATCCCAACGATGCCGTTAAATGGCGGAATGCGGTCGGCAGGTACGACTTCGCCGGTGTCGAGCGTAGTATCCCCCTGAGTCCAGGTGGCGGTGCCCAAGAGGGCAAGTTCGGGGATCACCCGCCACTGGCCGCCGAATTCGATGCCGCCGATAATCTGGCTGGCGGCGTTCTCCTGGCGCCGCTCCGCCAGGCCCCCCACCGTATTACCAAGTTGCGCCGCAAGATGAAAAATCGGTTGATGGTGCTGAGCGATAAGCTGTGGTTGCGCAAGCGGGGCCTGCTGGAGGCAGTCAATGACCAGCTAAAGAACATTGCGCAGATAGAGCACACCCGTCACATCGCAGCCCAACGCCCTTTGTGGTGAACTGGGTGAGTGGGCGGATCGCCTACTGCCACCAACTGAAAAAGCCTTCGGTGGCAGCGGATGCTGAGCTGCTCCTGGCTTAACCCGAACTCACGTTAATTAAAATACAAAAGTGAGTAACGCCGCCAGCACGATCGAAAAAATGATGGCAATGCTGTAACCGGCCACCAGCAGTGAACATTTGATCAGCGTCTTCAGCCATCCCTGCCGGTATACCGTCATCATCGCAATGAACAGGTACAGAAGATGGGCGAATGGTGTCCAGGGCAACAACAGGTTACTGTTTACCAGCGTGGCTAGACTTAAGGCCAGGAAAATGAAGGCATGAAAGTGGAGTGAGAAGATCAAATGCTCGGCGTAGTAGCGTCCGCTGCGCCAGTAGAAGACTTTTAGAAGTAGAGCGAACACAGGCAACAGGGTAAATACCGCGATCGGGAGATTGTCTTCGATGTCGCGAATAAGCCTGTCCCGTCCACCGGGAGCTCGGTAGTCTTCAACTTTGGCACGAATTTGTTTGACTAGATAGCGATCGAGGTCCGGGTTTCCAGTATCAACCTCGACATCCTCGGGCTTGATGTCTAGCGGCAGGCTGCCGTCGTTGCCAATGCGAACATTGACGCCTTTTTGATCGGCACCGGGGGGGGCAAGCTTTGGATTTGGCGGTTTGAGCGCGTTGTCGATTTTCCGAGTGGCTTTGGAATTATCCAGAACCTTTGCAGGGGTGTCGGCCCCTGTGTCCGTCTGCACTGTGACATCATTTGAGTTGTCGAAAAGGGTGTTGCTGAAAAACCCTAAAATCACAAAATAAAGAACGCTCACAAACAAATACATGCGCAGGGGAGCGATGTAGCGTGCTCTACGGCCTGCGATGTATTCGTTGGTTAAAAAACCGGGTTTGAACAAGAGCGGCAGAACGCTTTTGGGAAATTTGAGATCGACGGTGAAATAGTCGTTGATAAAATCAGCGACCAACTTCCGGGTCGAAACTCGGTACGTCTCGTTGGGTTGCCCGCAGTGGATGCAGTAGTTGCCGGGGGTCAGTTCGCCACAGTTGAGGCAGACGGGCGAACGGCGGGCGGCGCGAGCCTGTTCGCGCTTTTGGGCGCGCGTGGGTTTGGCTGGCACGGGAGAGTCGGCAGGCAGCGGCTTGGGTGCTCTCGCATCGGCTTCGGCCATCGTCCGTACCGTCTGGTGATTGAAAAAACGGACATCCCGTTCACCGCACATGCTAGCAACGAATCTTTCCTCTCGGAATGTACCTGCTCACCCTCCCTCCGCAAGCTGCCTTGATCTCTTGCAAAAAACCCGCCGGCAGAGCGGCGGGTAAGGAGCATTGCAGTTGTCGATTCACGATCGCAAAGCAAGGAATGAAGGTGCCGGCTCAACAAAAAAACGTCTGGCGCACATCACCATGGGCTGCAGTAAAGACAAGGATCCAAAATATCGTTCGGTGCATCGACACCACCACCGGTACCTGACTCTCAACTGACTTCGCTACGCTGTGGCCTGCTCCGTGCGTGTTTCGTCGGCATCGGCATCCACGACGGAGGCCGTTTCCTCGACCGCCTGCTCGCCGGGCACATGCTCTTCAGCAGTATCCTGGGCGGTCTCAGTCGGCTCGACGACAGCTTCCTCTTCGGTAGTCCCTTCCAGCGGGTTCTCAGAAACGGCCTCTGCAGCAGCAACCTCGGAAGCCTCTGCAACGGGCTCTTCAACCACGGCAGTCTTCTCTTCGGCGACTTCCACCTCAACCATTTCTTCAGCAGCGGCGGGCTCAAAAACGCTCTCCGCTTCGGCGGCCGTCTCCTCGATGTCGGTGGTCGGTGCCTCCGAAGTCGGCTCCTCCGCAAACTCCTCAGCAACGATGGCTTCCTCTTCCACCGGCTCGGCTGCTGTCGTTGCCTCTAGATGCGGCTCCTCGGCGGTCGCTTCTTGATCATCGAGCACTTGCTCGACAACCGGCTGCGCTTCTGAAGTGGCCTCGACACCCTCGATAACGACGACCGATTTTTCCTCAGCTTCGAGCGACGCCTCCGTCGACGGAGGCGCAGTATTCATATTCTCATCCATCAATGGTCTCCTTGCCCGGCGATCCCGGGGAGGTGGTTGCAAGACATTTGTAGCTGGCGCCCAGGCATGTCGCCACGACTTGTAACATTCCTTCGTCATTGTGTTCCACGCGACAATCTCGGGGATTTTCCTGAGGGGAATTTACCAACGACCGACGCAGCGACCTCTCAATGCAGCTGGGATCACCTTCTCACAGGCTTTCTCAGACTTGAGCCGTCTTAGGGCGGTGTGATTTTCTTTTTGCGATCCCCGGTCAGCAATTTTGCAAGAGTTCACAGGTGGAATTTAATAGACCAGAAATGGTTGCAATGTGCGCACAAAAAAATTTCCAAATAAGATATACTATACTAAGTCTAGGGATTTAGAGTGTTTATTCCAATTTGTCTCTTTTATTTTGAATGGAGTGCAGGTTGTGGTTTGCCGTCTGAAACCGGGATAGGCGCGAAGGTCATTGGGGAGGTACCACCCACAAACCAGCGAGGCGAGGACCGGTTACAGCTGTAGAAGCGGTCTTGCTATTGTGATAGCTGAGCGTTCTGGTTACATCGATGCAAGAGAGAGGCAGTATCACCGTCCACACCGAGAATATCTTCCCGATCATCAAGCGCTGGCTGTACTCCGACAAGGACATTTTCCTGCGGGAGCTGATCTCCAACGCCGCCGACGCGATCAGCAAGCTCAAGATGCTTGGCTACTCCGGGGAATTTCAAAGCAGCGGCGAAGAATTCGAGATCCGCGTCACCCTTGACAAAGAGGCTAAAATCCTGAGTGTGAACGACAACGGCCTCGGCATGACCGCTGAGGAAGTCAAAAAGTACATCAACCAGGTGGCGTTTTCGAGCGCCGAAGAATTCCTGCAAAAGTATCAGGGCGATGACGTCAAGCAGCAGATCATTGGCCACTTCGGGCTGGGCTTCTACTCGGCGTTCATGGTGGCAGGCAAAGTCGAGATCGACACGCTCTCCTATAAAGGCGGTGCTGAGGCGGTGCTGTGGAGTTGCGACGGCACTACCGCCTTTGAACTCACCTCCTCGGAACGCACCGAGCGGGGCACGACTGTCCGCCTCTTTATCGACGCAGAAAATGAAGAGTTTCTCGATGAAGTGAATATCCGGCAACTCATCCGCAATTACTGCGACTTCCTGCCGGTGCCCATCAAATTTAACGGCGAGGTGGCCAACCGCCAGAAGCCGCTTTGGACCCAATCGCCAGGCAGCCTCAAAGACGAGGATTACAAGGAGTTCTACAGCTACCTGTATCCTCTCAACGATGAGCCGCTCTTCTGGATCCACCTGAATACCGACTATCCTTTCAACCTGCAGGGCATTCTCTATTTCCCGCGCCTGCGCTCCGACATCGATTGGACCAAGGGGCAGATTCGCCTTTTCTGCAACCAGGTGTTCGTGAGCAACAACGTCGAGGAAATTATTCCCCAGTTTCTAACACCACTGCAGGGGGCGGTCGACAGTCCCGATATTCCGCTCAACGTCTCGCGCTCGTTCCTGCAGAACGACCGCACCGTACGCCGCATCGCCGATTACATCACCAAAAAAGTCGGCGATCGCCTCAAAGAACTGCACCGCGATGACTACGAGCGCTACGTGCAGTGCTGGAAAGACATCAACATGTTCATTAAGTACGGTGTGATGAACTCCGACAAATTCTACGAGCAGGTCAAGGACATCTTGATCTTCCCGCTAGCCCTGGGCGAGAGCTACACCACCCTCAAAGACTACCTGGAGCGCAACAAAGAAAGGACCGGGGGCAAGGTTTACTACGCCAGCGACACCGGCGCCCAGACTCCTTATATCGAGTTGCTCAAAAGCCAGGACATCGAGGTGCTGTTGCTCGATGCCTACATCGATACGCATTTCGTCTCGTTCTTGGAGCGGCACAACAGCGAGGCGCGCTTCGCCCGGGTCGACTCGGACCTGGACGAAAACGTCCTGAGCAAAGACAAAGCCGCCGAACTGGTGGACCCGGCCACCAACAAGACCCGCAGCGAGCAACTGGTGGAGTTGTTTCAGCGGCAGCTCAGCCAGGCCAAGCTCAAAGTGCGCGCCGAGGCACTCAAAAGTGAGGCCACCCCAGCGGTGCTGTTGCTCCCGGAGTCACTTCGGCGGATCAAGGAGATGACTGCCCTGGTACAGCAAAAACCGATGGAGTTTCTAGAGGATCACACCCTGGTGCTCAACACCAGCAATCCCCTCATCCAGAACGTCCAGCGCCTTGCGGACACCGGCCGCGACGACGCGCTGGTGACGCTCGTTTGCCAGCACGTCTACGATCTGGCGCTGCTGTCGCAGAAGAGCTTCGACGCGGAGTCGATGGGCCAGTTCATCCAGCGATCCAACGACGTGCTGACCCGTCTGTCGAACCGGGCGGTGGACTAAGGCACCGCCTCTGCGGCCGGGACACCCGTACTCAGCTCCCGGCCGCACTCCCCAATATTAATTAGTAAATTTATAGCAAATTTCTGTCAATCCAGAGGATATCTGCCCCAGGGTAGATATCTGAAGATCACTCTGCAGGAGAGGCTGATGGAACAAGGTGCGCCCGGCTTTGTCCCAGGAAAGTCCGGCTGTTTAGCAGTAAACTGACTATGAATTCCAATACAGAACCGTTGACGCCGTTTGAGACCACCTTAGGAACCACAAGCGGCTGGATTATGGCGCTGAGTGTCGTCGGATCGGCGGTGCTGCACGGGGGAGTGATGCTCCTGAGCCTGCCGGAGCCTAAGGCTCCCGAGCCGCCGCCTGTCCAGAAAATGGTGATGGTGCAGACCGCACCTCCCAAGCCTCCCGAAATTAAGCAGCCCGATCCCCCCAAGCCGAAGCCCAAGCCGCCCGAGCCGGTAAAAACGAAGCCCAAATCCAAGTCCGTGGCAAAGCAAAGCGCGCCGCAAAAAGCCAAAGCCTCGCGCCCGATCCTGAGCACCAAGGCCCCGGTCCAATCCGACACCTCCGTTTCGGAGAACATGCTCGCCGGTTCGCGTGGCACCGGCTACGGCACCGAAAAAGGCGACGATTTCGGCAGCACCTCGCCGGTGGGGGTAGACGGCGGCACCGGCGGTACCAATGCGGTCGAAGCGCCGCCGCCACCCCCGCCGCCGCCGCTGATCAACGCCCGGCCGAAGGGCAACGTCCAGCCTGACTATCCCGAAATTGCCCAGCAAAATAGCTGGGAAGGTCGGGTGATCGTCAAAGCCTACGTCAATCCCGACGGCACAGTGGCCGAGGTGCAGGTGGCCAAATCCTCCGGCCACGTGGAACTGGACAACGCGGCATTGGAGGCGGTCAAGCGCACCACCTTCGAGCCTGCCCGCCGGGGCGAAGAAGCGGTCTCCGCCTGGGTGCGTGTACCGATCACTTTCGCGTTGCAATAATAAGACGTCCCGGTTCATCCAAGGAGTATTCGCCGGGTTCAACGACAATTGCCGGCATAGCTTCGCCACAGCTTCAGCAGGAGTTCCAAAGCCGGAGAAATGCTTCCTGGGCGCCTGACAAAGCCGGATTCGACGCGCGGGGTAGCCTTGCTCAGCGGGCGGTAGGCAACCCCGCCAATTCGGCGTTCGCGGGCGCAGTCCGGTGCAACCGTCACCCCTACACCCGAGGCCACTAGCGTCAGGCACAGGTTCAGGTCGCTGGTCAGATGCTGCACGCTGGGGACAAAACCCGCTTCCCGGCAGAGCTGGTAGATGATGTCGAAGCAGGCGGGAGCCACCTCGCGGGGAAACAAGATAAACGGCTCCGAGGCCAGCTCGCTTAAGACAACTTTGCGGCGGCGGGCCAGGGGGTGGGTGGCAGGAAGTGCTGCTAGAAAAGCTTCCTCCATCACCGGCTCAAAGACCAGATCCGGTTCATCGACGGGCGGATGCAAAAAGCCCGCGTCGATTTGGCCTCGCCGCAGTGCCTCCTTTTGCTGGGGGGCGGTCAGTTGGTCGCTAACGAGCCGAGTATCCGGATGGAAAGCGCTGAACTGCTGCAAAATCTTCGGCAGGCCGTGGAAGGCGGCGCACGGTTCAAAACCGATGGTGAGTACGTTCACCTGCTGACTGGCGGCGCTGCGGGCGCTTTCGACAGCGCGCTCGTGCTGCTCGATGGTCCGCTTGGCCTGTTCGAAAAAAATCTGGCCAACCGCAGTCAGCTGCACCTGCTTGCGGGTGCGACGAAACAGCGCCGAGCCGATTTGCTGCTCAAGCCGCTGGATCTGGCGCGAGAGCGAGGGTTGGGCGATGCGCAGGCGAGAGGCGGCTTGCCCGAAGTGCAACTCCTCAGCCAGGGCGACAAAGTAGCGCAACTGGCGAAATTCAATATCGCGCGCGGGATTGGCCATCGAGCGGGAAGGTGAGTGTGTTTACCCAGATTAGAGCAGATGGCAGCTGTCATAGCCTGCGGCTATCAAAGGGCGCGAGCGGCTATTGGACACAGCCCGGGTGCCCCTGGTACCGTTACCTTTGCAAGCAGGAGTCACCGCCCATGCAAATCGGTATTGTCGGAGCCGGCAGCGTCGGTAGCGCCCTCGCAAAACGGTGGGCCGCCGCTGGACACCGGATTTTGTTGAGCTACTCGCGCGATCCGCTCAAGCTCGGATCTGTCGCCCACTCAGCCGGGCCGCAGGCCCAAGTCGGCTCTCCGCGCGAAGCTGTGGCCTTTGGCGAGGTGGTGGTGCTGGCGGTGCCCTGGGGTGCAGTCGATGATGCGCTGACCCAGATGGGATCGCTTGCGGGTAAGTTGCTGTGCAGCACCGTCAACGCCCTGAAGCCCGATTTCAGCGGCCTGGAGATCGGCACGACCACCTCCGCCGCCGAGTGGATCGCCGAGCGGGCTGTCGGGGCTACCGTCGTCGAGGCACTGCCCCTCAACGCCGAGATTCTCCATGCGCCCTCGCCGCTTTTTGGAGAGGTGACGCCCTCGATGTTCTACTGCGGGGACGCCGCCGAAGCGAAAGCGGTGGTGGCCGGGCTGATGGCCGAAGCCGGGATGGAGCCGGTGGATGCCGGAGCCCTCGTGCGCGCCCGACTGGTGGAGCCTGCGGGACTGCTGGTGGCCCAACTGGGCTACGGGCTGGGGGTGGGGCCGAACGTCGCCTTGAAGGTGCTGCGGCGCTAAGTGTCGTCCTTGCGTTTCACAACTAGGAGATTGGCATGCAAATTTGCCAGAATACGTCCCCCGACCACGGGCCGGTGGGGAAAGCTTCTGCTGTCCGCCCGTCCTTCGCCATCGACCGAACCGAGCTTTACATCGACGGTGAATGGCGCCCTGCCGGCGGCGGCAAAACGTTCCCGGTCATCGACCCGACTACTGAAGAAGCAATAGCCCGGATCGCCGAGGGCACAGCGGAGGATGTCGAACTGGGGGTCAACGCCGCCTACCGGGCCTTCGAGTCCGCTTCCTGGGGCGGATTGAGCGGACACGAGCGCGGCAAGATCCTCTGGCGGGTGGGGGACTTGTTTCTCAAGTACGGCGAAGAACTCGCGTACTTGCAGGCTAAGGAAATGGGACGGCTTTTGCGCGACTCGATGGGTGTGGACATCCCCCACCTGGCCAACATGTTTCATTACTACGCCGGGTGGGCCAGCAAAATCGAGGGGGCCGTCAAACAAACCACCAAGGGCCTGCACACCTACACGCTGCGCGAACCGCTGGGGGTGGTGGCGGCGATTACTCCCTTCAACTTTCCACTGATCCTGAGCATCAGCAAGTTCGCCCCGGCGCTCGCGGCGGGCAACACCATCGTCCACAAACCCGCCTCCGCCACCCCGCTTTCGGCCCTCAAAGTCGCCCAATTGATGGAAGAAGCGGGGGTGCCGCCGGGGGTGTTCAATGTCGTGCCCGGTCCGGGCGGCACGGTGGGCCATGCCCTTACCACCCACCCGCTCGTCGAAAAAGTGGCGATCACCGGCTCCACCGCGAGCGGAATCCGGGTGGTCTCGGATTCTGCCCCGACGCTCAAACATCTGACGATGGAGTTAGGTGGCAAATCGGCCAATATTATTTTTGCCGACGCCGATCTCGACCGTGCCACCCAGACCGTCTACGACGGCATGTTTTACAACAAAGGCGAAATTTGCTATGCCGGCAGCCGCATGCTTGTAGAGCGACCGGTCTACGAGGAAGTGGTGGAACGGGTGCGCTCACGAACGCAGGCCACCCGGCCCGGAGATCCCCTCGACCCCGCAAGCGACATGGGCCCAATCGCCAACCGCGACGAGTACACCAAAGTACTGCGCTATATGGAAACCGGCAAGCAGGAGGGGGCGCGCCTGGTGGCGGGCGGCAAGGCTTACGACATCGGCACCGGCAAGGGCTTCTTCGTGGAGCCCACCGTCTTTGCCGACACGACCGATGCGATGACCATCGTGCGCGAAGAAACCTTTGGTCCAATCCTCTCGGTGATGCCCTTCGACACTTTTGATGCGGCGATTGCACTGGCCAACGGCAACCAGTACGGCCTCGCCGCCGGTGTGCACACCCGCGACCTCAAAAAAGCGCACCGCGCCGCCGCACGGTTGAAGGCGGGCACCGTCTGGGTCAACAACTACGGCCATTTTGATCCGGCGGGGCCTTTCGGCGGCTACAAGATGTCGGGCTACGGGCGCGAGCAGGGCTGGGAAGCGCTCGAATTCTATTTGCAGACCAAAACCGTCTGGGTAGATCTCACAGACTGACGATTGCGGTTAAGTTGGCACTGCCGGTATCACCAGCCCGCATGAAACTCAGCGACCTCACCGCCATCGGCCGCTCGGTGGACCTCTCCTACCCGACCAATCGGGCCATCGCCGTCCTGGCGGGTCTCACAGCAGCTGCGCTAAGCGTTCTGCAGTTGTGCTTGGGCACGCCTTGGCTACAGAGTGCGCTTTGGGGTCTTACTGCAGGGATTTCGGTATTTTTGGCCTGGGCCATCGCCCGGGAATTGGATCCGGATCAAGATTTGTCCGCGTTCGTGGCGGCGGGTCTGGCGATCGTCGGAATCGGAATCTGGGGGCTTCCAGATCTGGGCATGTTGTTCTGGCTGCTGCTGCTCGTGCGGATGGTCAACAGGACGACCGGGCTGTCGGCAAAATGGAGCGACTCGCTGGCGGTGTTGGCCTTGGGAGGCTGGCTGGCATTTCAAGGAAATTGGGCCTTTGCCGCCCTTACGGCCGTGGCGCTGTGGCTCGATAGCCAGTTGCGGCCGACCAATCGGCCGCAACTGGTGTTTGCGGGTCTGGGTGCTGCGCTCACAGCCATCGCCCTGGTCTTCGCAGGAGTCACACCGGACGGTGGTGTTTCCTTCGCAGCCGGAGCGCTGGCGGTCGGACTATCGGCAGCATTTCTGCCGGTGCTCGTCGGTTCGAGTCGGATGGTAAGCGTCGGCGACGAGGATGGCGAAGCGCTCGTGCCGATGCGCGTCCAGGCGGCCCAGGCTGTAGTGTTGGCGGCCGGCATCGAAGCCGCCCTCTGGAGCGGGGCTGTCGGTCTGGTGGCGTTGGTGCCCTTTTGGGCGGCGGTGCTCGGGACGGCGGCCTACCGCTGGTTACGGACTTTTGCTTCCGCACGATAATTCCAGGCTCGAGCGAGGACGCGCCAGTGCGTACTGAAAAAGCGAAGATGCTCGCAGGCGAGCTGTATACCGCGAGCGATCCCGAACTGGTGGCATTGCGGATAAGGGCGCGCGCGCTCTTGCGGCTTTACAACTGCAGCGAACCCGCAGAAGGGCAGCGGCGGCTGGAATTGTTGCGCGAGCTATTGGGCGCGGTGGGTCAAACCGTCGAAATCGAGCCGCCCTTCTTCTGCGATTACGGCACTCAGATCCGTGCTGGGGAAGGACTCTATCTCAATACCAATTGCGTCATCCTCGACTGCGCCCCGGTCGCCATCGGCACAAACGTGATGATCGCTCCGGGGGTGCACATCTACACCGCCACCCACCCTACCGATCCCGCCTTGCGCCGCGCGGGCCTTGAACTGGCCGCCCCGGTCACCATCGGCGATAACGTCTGGATTGGGGGCGGGGCGATTGTCTGTCCGGGGGTGACCATCGGCGAGAACACCACCATCGGCGCGGGCAGCGTCGTGGTCAACAATATTCCCGCAGGCGCCATCGCCGCCGGCAATCCCTGCCGGGTGCTGAGACCGCTCGGTTGAGTGCCGGACTTCAGCTCGGGTCTTGGTAAAGGCTAGAAAACTGTTTGCGCAGTTGGGCTAGCTTCGGCAGGTCGTGGATGACTACGTAGGGATGGGCAGGGTTGAGCTTGATGAAGTCCTGGTGATAGGACTCGGCAGGATAGAACGTTTGCAGGGGCGCCAGTTGGGTAACTATCGGTTTTGGGAAAACGCGCGCTTGGTCGAGCTGGTCAATGTACGATTGGGCGACGCGCTTTTGTGCATCGTCAGCAACAAAGATCGCCGAACGATACTGGCTACCTTGATCCGGTCCCTGCCGGTTGAGCTGGGTCGGGTCGTGGGCCACCTGAAAGAACACCTGCAACAATTGACCGTAGGTAATCTTGGACGGGTCGTAGGTGATGCGCACCGATTCGGCGTGCCCTGTCCGACCGGTTCCTATCGCATCGTAATTGGCGGTGGAGGCGTCGCCCCCGGCGTAACCGGATACCACATCCTCGACGCCCTGGAGGTGCTCGAAGACCGCCTCGACCCCCCAGAAGCATCCCCCGGCAAGTACCGCGGTCTGTTTGCCGGGAGTGCTGCTCAAAGCCACATCACTGACCGGCTTAGGGGTCGTTGCGGAGGAAGCGCTGCAGGCAAGCGTACCGGCGCACAGCGCCACGATCGGCAGGGTGCGCGTCAGGAAGCGGACGAAGGCAAAAGGGCGTAGTGGCATGGTGCTGCAAAATCCTTTGGAAACCGTCTGACTGGGATACGAAGCTACCCCTCCATCAGATTGGATCGCTACGCTGCGATTGTCACCTTTTTGCTGCCGCCCGCGGGCGCTGGAGGCGACGCATCTCCTTACAACGATAGGGGAAAGCTCCTTCTGGAGGCCGACTTAGCACGGACCTCCGCTCGCAACAATAGATGCTTGAGGTCCACCGACCGAAATTTCAGCCCGTGGAGCCTCCACCGCCCTTGACGGCAAATCCGTTCAACGGCGGGCTTGAACCCTTTATTCATTTGGAGCACTTCCAATGTCGAACAAGCTGGACACAACGCTGAATGCTTTTCGCGATAATATCGCCACTTTTGCCGTGGGCAAGGCGGTTCGCAACATCGAGGCCTGGCGCAAGGATTTGCTTGAAGCCGGTCCCGAATTCGAAGAGATTGCAGCCGATTTGGAGAAGCTCGAAGGCTTGCTCAAGGAAGATCAAGTCCATGGCAAGTCGGTCGGCAAACTGCTTGGCAAATTGAGCAAAGGAGTCAAAAAGGCAGCCAAGGGCGCCGAATCCGGCCTCAGCGACAAACTCGAAGAACTCAGCCAATTGATGGACAAGGCGGCCAAGGAAGACATCGAGGAGGGCGGCAAGGCCGAAAAATCCGACCGCGATACATCCAAGAAAGCCGACGCCAAAACCGACGAAAAGGAGAAAACCGGCTCCTCAAAGAAATAACCGACCATAGTCGATGATGACCGGGCGGCCGCAGGTACGCCCGGTCATCATCGAGTGCAAGCTGAGCAGACCGACCAACTTCAGCGTTGAGGTGCCGTCGGCTCCTGAGCGTAGGTGCACCAGGTTTGCAGCGGGCAGCGGCTGCACAGGGGCAGAGCGCTGCTTAGGCAGATCGCCCGGCCGTGCTGCAAAAACAACCGGTTGCTCCCGGCCCATAAATCCCGCGGCATGACGATCTTGAGCGCTTTTTCGGTCTGCTCGGGTGTCTTGGTACTCACCCAGCCCAGGCGGTTGGCAATTTTGTGCAGGTGGGTATCGACGCAGATGGCCTCGCGGTTGAAGGCGTAGATGAGCACGCAGTTGGCCGTCTTGCGGCCGATACCCGGCAGAGCCAGCAACGCGTCGATATCGTCGGGAACCTGGCCGCCGTGCTTTTCAAGCAGGATTTTGGCCATCGAGATGAGGCGCGGCGCTTTGGCTTCCCGGTATTCACTGCCAATCAGCAGCCCAAGCAATTCGGACTCCTGGGCCGCAGCCAGCGTAGCGATGTCCGGATAGTGCGCAAAGACGCGCTTTGAGACTGCTGTCGTCTGCTCCTCGCGGGTGCGCTGGGAAATCACCGTCGAGACCAGCACCCGGTAGGGTTCACCCAATTCAACCGACCCCCGCCCCCGGTAGGTGGCCGCCAGCACGTCCATTACCGTCCGCACCCGCTCGTGCGCTGTCAAGATTGCCATTGTCGTGTCGCTCTCGGTACTCTCCAGGCTAGATGTCCTCACCGGCGACGCCTATCTCTCCACCGATGGAAGGGTAGTGGCAACCGGATAAATTAGTATCGAATTGTTTGATCACCAATGGCTATGGGAACGAAATATCGAGGAACCCCGGCGCAAGTTCGGGCACTGGACGCCTACATCAAACTGATGCGCGCCGCCGACGCGCTCAGTAGTCGCATTCATGCGCATCTGGCCAATGCAAAGCTGAGCGTCAGTCAATTTGGTGTCCTCGAAGCGCTGTTGCACCTCGGACCGCTCTGCCAGAGCGATTTGGCACACAAATTGCTCAAAAGCGGCGGCAACATGACCCTGGTGATCGACAACCTTGAGAAGCGGGGCCTCGTCGAGCGGGTGCGCTCCGTTGCCGACCGCCGGTTTATCGCGGTGCATCTTACCGAGACCGGGCGGGAATTGGTGGGGCGGCTCATCGCGCCCCACGTCCACGGCGTGGTCGCGGCGATGGACGCCCTAAGTGCCGACGAGCAAGAAACCCTAGACAGCTTGTGCCGCAAACTCGGTACGGCCCAGAAGGCGTCGAAGACATCTAGATAGTTCAATATTAAAGTATCCGGTGTAATATGGTTCCAGGACGCATTGAAGCCGGCGACGGTGCCGGTCGTTCAGGAGACAAGCATGATCACATTGCGAGCGAGCGAGAAGCGCGGCCATGCCGAGCACGGCTGGCTGGATAGCCGCCACACCTTTTCTTTTGCCGACTATTACGATCCCCAGCAGATGGGCTTTCGCTCCCTGCGGGTGATCAACGAGGACCGGGTGGCACCCGGGTCCGGCTTCGGCACCCATGCCCACCGCGACATGGAGATTATCACCTACGTGCTCGAAGGCGCCCTGGAGCACAAAGATAGCCTCGGCAACGGTTCGGTGATGCGCCCCGGCGATGTGCAGCGCATGAGTGCCGGTACTGGGGTGGCCCATAGCGAGTTCAACCCCAGCACAAGTGAGCCGGTGCATTTTCTGCAGATCTGGATCTTGCCCTCCAAGCGGGGTGTAATCCCGAGCTACGCGCAACGCCACTTCGACGCGGCCAATAAGCAAGGAAGGCTGGTGCCGGTGGTAGCGGCCGACGGCCGCGAAGGGGCGCTGGCAGTTCACCAGGACATGGTGCTCTGTGCCGGCCTGCTGGGCGCGGGTGAGTGGGCGGAGCACACCCTTGCCCCGGGCCGCCACGCCTGGGTGCAGGTGGCGAGCGGTGCAATCACCTTGAACGGCAAGACCCTGGGCGCGGGGGACGGCGCGGCGCTCAGCGATGAACCACGCGTCGTACTGGCGGGAGTCGAATCGTCCGAAGTCCTACTGTTCGACCTGGCGTAGGCGGCCAGGCCGGCTGGTGCAAAACACTCCTGCCCATCGGTTGCCCTGCTTGGACTGCAGCGCATCCTGGATCGCTTGTGCGGTACAACTTTCCATCCGGCCCGGGATAGATTTTCTCGCCAGGAGCAACAGATATAACCGGTCCTACAGGGATTGGTTGCCGCAACAGAGTTCAAGGTTTTTTCCCAGGCCGTTTGTGATTACAGTAGATGGCGATTCAAGTCTGAAGCTTTGAATTTTGTCTGGCTAGTATTTGAAGCCTTAGGTGCGCTATCCCTAAGGGGAGAGGGATCGACAGGCAAGGACGAAGCCATGGCAGCAGGGATGATCCAGCGGGGCTACGGGTGCCGTCGAGGTGGCGCCCGCCGCTACCGCTTTGCGGGTTGGGTGGTCGGGTTGGTGGCGCTACTTGCAGCTTGTGGGGGGACTGAGAGATCCGAATTGCAGCCGTTGGCGGTGGACCCGAACGGGACGAGCGTTTATGTGCAGTCGGTCGAGGCTAGAGGCGATCAGCTCACCCTCGGCGTGCTCGCCATCAACGGCAAGGGTGAACCTGTCAAGCTCTCGGAGACGACCGACCCGGTAACGCTGCAGGATGAGACGGGCAGCCAGTACTATGCCGCCAAAGAGGATGTGGAGGTGCCCGCCCACACCGCCGCGGTGCTGAAGTTCGCCTTTGCCGGACCGCTAGAGCGCAACAGCGACAACCTGACGGTGCGCTTCAATCCCAAGTACGGAAACCGCTTCAACCGTCCGCAACTGATTGTGCAGGGTTTTCCCGGCAAAAAAGGCACGCTCATCGACTTTGCTACGCCCGCCAACCGGGAAGGTCCGCTGGAACTCTCCGTGCACCACGCCAACGGCCTGACCCTAGCACTGGGTGGCATTCGCTTCACCGATCGCGACACGCGCGTCGCTTTTGAAGCGATCAACGGCAACGACAGCCAAGTCTCCCTAGCCCAATCCAACGATCTGCCCCATCTGGAGGACAGCCGCGCCAACCGCTACTATCTGGTGCCCCCGGCGAACAACCCGCAGGTGTTGATCCCAGGCAAGCAGAAGCTCGCGGGCGCGCTGCACTTTGCCGGCCGCGTACCCCAGGATGTAGGACCGCTGACGCTGCGCTTTAACGAACGCTTTGGCAATCCCGACTGGAAGGAAGCGAGAGATCCAAAGCTGCAGATAGCAGGAATTGCCCCGGCCCAGACCAGCGCAGTCGCGGCCCCTGCCGAGGGCAGCAGGCCCGCTGCGGTGGCCTTTGCCGCGCCGAAACTGCCGAGCGGCCGGCCGGTTGCTTTGCAGGTCAACCACCCGAACGGCAGTGTGCTGCGGGTGAGCAGCCTCGCTTTTAGCCCCGACGCGGTGGTGCTCGACATGGCGGTGACCAATGGTCTGAAGGAGCCGATTCAGTTAAGCGCAGCCGGAGATATGCTGCTCACCGACAATCTGGGCAACTCCTACCTGCCGGCTGCGCCCCCCGCAAACCCTGCCCTCCATGTCGCCCCGGGCGCCACGCTCCAGGGCCGCTTCATTTTTTTGGGGCGGATTGCCCCGGGGGCATCCAGGCTTACCCTGGCCACCAACAGCGTCTACGGCAACGACAACTGGAACCGCGCCACCAAGCCCAAGATGATCGTAGGAGGCATCCCCACCGGTCAGTCGCTGAGCGCGGCAACCGCCCCGCCCAGCGAAACTGGCCAAGCCGCTGCGCCCAGCAGCGACAATGCGACAGCCGAGGGTACACCGCAGGCAACTGCACCGGGGGCGCCGGCGACTGCCCAGTCCCCGGCCGCTGTCGATGCGATCGAGGTGAGTTTGCAGACCAATCACCCCAACGGTTCGGTGATGCGCCTCAGCAAAGTCACCTACCACGAGGACAACATTGCCCTCGACATGAGCGTCACCAACGGCCACGACGAGCAGATCCAGCTCAACTACAACGACGACATGGTGGTGAGGGACGATCTGGGCAACCGCTACAACCCGGCCCCACCCCCCGGCAACCCGAAAGTGACCGTCAACCCCGGCGCCACGATCAAAAGCCAGTTCGTCTTTATCGGCCGCATCGCCCCGGGGGCACGCACCATTACCCTCACGACCAACAGTGTTTTAGGCAGCGATTGGAAGCGCTCGGACAGACCCAAAATGATGATCTCGGGCATTCCCGTGGGGGGGTCGTAAACATGCGCGCCGTGCTTCAAGCAACCCTCCCGGCCCTGGTGGCGCTACTGCTGGTCGCCTGCGGCGACAGTTCCGCTCCGACCACCGCCTCGCGAGCGGGGGAGCCCGCCTTCTCCACCCAGCCCATCGGCCGCTCGCTGGTCGCCCTTGACCCGAGCGAGGTGGCCCTCGTACCGCCCACCGGCTCCGAAACCGCCGCGGACAATGCCGGCGATTCCACCACCCGCAGCACCCAGATCGGTGCCTCCGAAACCCAGGTGGTCAATCAGATCCTCTCCGACTTCAACGCCCAGCGCACCGCCTCGGGGATCGTGCTCACCCTGCCGGAGGATATCCTCTTTGATTTTGACAAGGCCGATTTGCGGCCGAGCGCCCAAGCCGCCCTCCAGAAGATGGCCCAGGTACTCAACTTCTACAAAAATGTCCCTGTCGAGATTTCGGGCCACACCGACAGCAAAGGTGCCGCCAGCTACAACCGGGGCCTCTCCGAGCGGCGGGCCGAGGCGGTGCGCTCCTATCTAACCAACAACTTCGACATCCCAACCGGACGCCTCACAGCCCGCGGCCTGGGCGAGAGCAAACCCGTCGCTCCCAACGCCGGACCGGACGGTGCCGACGACCCGGCCGGCCGCCAGAAAAACCGGCGCGTCGAAATCTTGATCAAAAACCGGACCGGTTGATTTAGAAAAGCCCACAGCAAAAGCTGCGGGCTTGTGGGAAAAAACCGACGCCGGGCTAGGCGCCGCCGGTCTGGGCAGCGACTTCCTCTGCGAAGTTCTTTTCTTCTTTTTCGAGGCCCTCGCCCAGCACAAAGCGCGCAAAGCGGCGCACTTTGATGTTCTCGCCAATCTTGGCGATCTTCTGGGTGATCAGTTCGCCAACGCTGATCGACTGGTCCTTGATAAAGGGCTGCTCCAGCAATGCCCGCTCTTTGAAGAGCTTGTCGACCCGGCCCTGGGCAATCTGGGCGCGGATCTTCTCGGGCTTGCTGAGTAGATCTTCGCGTTGGACTTCGATGGCCAGTTCGCGGTCTTTGATGTCTTGATCGACATCGTCGACTGAGACAAACTCGACATTCGGGCTAGCTGCTATCTGCATGGCGATGTCGCGCACCAACTGCTGGAATTCCTCGCCCTTGGCGACAAAGTCGGTCTGGCAGTTGACCTCCACCAGCACGCCGATGCGGCCGCCGGTATGGATATAGGAGCCCACCAGGCCTTCGGTGGCGACTTTGTCCTTGACCTTGCCGGCCTTCATGATGCCCTTCTTGCGCAACAGCTCGATCGCTTTTTCGAGATCGCCCTCGGCTTCCGCCAGCGCCTTTTTGCAGTCGAGTACGCCGACCTGGGTTTTCTCGCGCAGTTGCATGACCATTTGGGATGTAATTTCAGCCATGGTGTTTGCCTCGCCAGTTATTCTTCTTCGTCATCGAACGAGTAGAGCACTTCGCCTTTATCCTCCGATTCCGCCTCGACTGGAGCGGCCACCGCCACCGCTACCGCCGCCGCGGGGGCGGCGACCGGCACCGGCTCCTCCTCGGAGAAATCTTCGAGCTGTCCGTGGCGGCCTTCGTAGATGGCATCCGCCAACTTGCCCACGATGAGCCGGATTGAACGGATGGCGTCGTCGTTGGCCGGGATGCCCACGTCGGTTAGATCCGGGTCGCAATTGGTATCTAGAAGCGAGACGATCGGAATGTTGAGCCGGCGCGCTTCCATGACGGCGTTCTGCTCGCGGCGCTGATCGACCACCAGCAGAATATCGGGCTTGCGGCGCATATTTTTGAGACCGCCCAGGTACTTGGTGAGCCGCTCCAGTTTCTTGCGCATCACCGACGCTTCTTTTTTGGGCAGCAGATCGAGGGTGCCGTTAGCCTCCATAGTTTCGAGTTCTTTGAGCTGATCGACCGAGGTGCGGATCGTATCCCAGTTGGTGAGCATGCCGCCCAACCAGCGCTGGTTGACCCAGAACATACCGCAGCGCTTGGCCTCCTGGGCGATGACAGGAGCCGCCTGGCGCTTGGTACCCACGAAGAGAATCTTTTTACCCTGGTCCGAAGCTTCGCGCAGATAGCTGTAGGCCTCGTCGAGCAGGTGGGCGGTCTGGGTGAGATCGATGATGTGAATGCCGTTGCGGTCGGTGAAGATATAGCGCCGCATCTTGGGATTCCAGCGGCGGGTTTGGTGTCCAAAATGAACACCAGCTTCCAGCATTTGCGGCAGCGAGACAACGCTCATGTTTTTCTCCAATCGGGTTAAGCTTCCACCCCGAAGACACGCCCGAAGGCGCACCCGAATTTCAGGGTGTGCAGTGTAGTTAGCCAACCCAGTCTATCGGATAAGCGCCGCGCCCCGCCAGGGCGGCTCCCGCCGGGGCGATACTGGAAAGCGTTGCTGCCGGGCCGTTTTATGCGCGTCGTCTACTTCGGCACCGCCGAATTTGCCGTTCCGACTCTCGAAGCGCTCCTCGCCGCCCCCGACATCGAGGTGGTCGCCGCCGTCAGCCAACCCGACCGCCCCCAGGGCCGCGGCAACAAGCTCACCCCCCCGCCGATCAAAGCGATTGCCCAGAGCCGGGGTATTCCAGTGCTTCAACCCGAGCGGCTGCGCAAAGACCTTGAGGTACTGGCCCACCTCGAAGCGCTCCAGGCCGACTTTTTTGTGGTGGCGGCCTACGGCCAGATCCTGCCGCAGCGCGTGCTCGATATGCCCGGGCGCGGTTGCATCAATGTGCACGGATCGCTACTTCCCAAGTACCGGGGGGCCGCCCCGGTGCAGTGGGCCATCTACCATGGCGAAACCGAGACCGGCATCACCACCATACTCATGGAGGCGGGCCTCGACACCGGTCCGATGCTCAAAAAAATCGCCGTGCCCATCGACGAAGACGCCACCGGCGAACAACTGCTGGCCCAACTGGCCCACCTTGGTGCCGCGCTGCTGCTCGAGACGCTGCGCGAATTCGACCGGATCAGCCCCGAGCCCCAGAACAACCACCACAGTTCCTACGCCCCCCTCATCGACAAAGGCCAGTACCTCGTCGATTGGAGCCAATCCGCCCGCCAGATCCGCAACCAGATCCGGGCGTTTTATCCGTACACCCACACGTTCCACCGCGGCAGCCGCCTGCGCCTGCTCGCCGCTGAATTGACAAGCAATGGTTCTAAACAATTTGAGCCTTCCGCAATTATGCACATCATCAAATCCAAAGGATTCGAGGTCGCGACGGGGGACGGCGCACTCTCACTCACCAAGGTGCAGCCGGCCGGCGGCAAGGAGCAACCGGCCTGGGACTACGCCAATGGATGCCGCCTGATGCCTGGGGAGAGCCTGGGTCTCTAGAGGTATCCCCCGAGTCGGTGCATTCGCAAGGAAAGGTGTCATGTCTTTGGCTCCCGCTCGCGCGTGCAAACAAGCCTGCTACACTGCTCAGTGTGTATCCCAGAGCACGCCATGCCGCTGCTGAAAAACATCCTGCTTGCGATCGAAGAGTCCCCGGTGCCGGTGCAGATGCTCAGGGCACTGTTGGAGCTTCCCGGCAGCCGCGGGGCGCGGATCACCGCACTGCACGTGGCCAAAAACGCCCCCTCCGCCCAGCAGCACGGCGACGATCTAGCCCGGGGGCGGCGGCTGCTCGAAAAGACGGTGGCTGAGCTGGCCCTGGGTCCCGAGTACGAAATGCGCACGATCTTGCGCACGGGCGACCCGAAGGACGTGGTCTGTCTGGTGGCCGAGGAAGTCGACGCTTCGCTGCTACTCATGGGTTCGCGCGGTCTCAATAGTCTGGTGGCGATTCTCAAAAACTCGGTAAGCCAGTACGTCTTCCAGCGGGCTTCCTGTCCGATGCTGCTGTTGCGCGACGGCTACTACGCCAACCGGATCAACCGCGTCGCTGTGGCCATTAGCGACACGATGGCCTCCAAGTACGCTCTGCAGACTGCCATCGAGCTGGTGCGCCAGGTGGATGGCGGCGAATTGTTGCTCATCCGCGTGCGCACCCGGCCGCTCGATCCGCGCGAAGCGGGCAAGCTTGTCCAACCTGAAGAAGAAAGCTTGCTGCTGGCCACCGCCGCCGGGGTCGCCCGCCAGCAGGGGGTCTCCTGCCGTTCGATCTACGGCGTCGGCAGCCCTGGAGCCGAAATTTGCCGTCTGGCCGAAGAAAACAGCGCCGACTTGCTGGTGCTGGGCTGCCAGGACCGCCGCCCGACCATCGCCAAGAACCTGCCCGATCTCGACCGGCTGCTGGGCAACTCGGTCTCCGATTACGTGCGCACCAACGCGAACTGCCCGGTGCTGCTGCAAAAGACCGCCGAGTAAATTCACCCGCGCCGCGACCGCTGCGGCAAGCGCCTATGATCAGAACAGGCCCCACTTCGTTGCCTTTTGATGGACTCGCTGGCAGTACAGCTCGGCCTGGTCTTTTTACTCATTGCAGTCAACGCCTTTTTTGCCGCGGCGGAGATCGCTCTAGTGTCGATCAACCGGGCACGGCTGCAGGTGCTCATCGACGCGGGCAACCGCCGCGCCCGCCTGGTCGAGAAGCTCAGCGACGACAGCACCCGCTTTTTGGCCACCATCCAGGTGGGGGTGACCTTTGCGAGTTTCTTCACCTCTGCGACCGCCGCGGTACAACTGTCTGCACCGCTCGCTGCACTGCTGGTGCCACAGGTCGGCCCCTGGGGCGAACAGCTTGCCTTTTTTGTGGTGACGGCGGCGGTTTCACTGCTGAGCTTGATTCTGGGCGAGCTTGTCCCCAAGCGCATCGCCCTGGGGTCGTCGGAGCAAGTGGCCCTCGCCGTCGCCTACCCGATCGACTGGTTGGCTCGGGTCAGCTCGCCCCTGGTGCGCTCACTGAGCGGGGTAACGGATCTGATCGTGCGCCTGAGCGGCCAGAACAAGCTGCCATCGGAGGTGGGTATCACCCTCGCTGAGATCAAAAGCACCATCGACCTGGCGGAGGAGTCGGGGACGGTGGGCGAGCAGGAGCGGCGCATCATCTACGGCGCGGTGGCGCTCAACACCCGGCCGGTGCGCACGCTGATGGTGCCGCGCGTGCAACTGGTGAGCATTTCGGCAAACGCCAGCATCCCGGAGGCGCGTTCGATTGCCGCCCAGTCGGGCCACACCCGTCTGCCGGTCTATGTCGAGACCATCGACACGATCATCGGCATCTTGCACGCCAAGGATCTGCTCGCCCTCAACCCGGAGCAGGAGGCGACCCTCACCGTGCGCGAAATCGCCCGACCGGTGCAGTTCGTACCCGACAGCAAGCTCGCAGGCGGTCTGCTGCGGGAGATGCAGTTGCAGCGCACCCACCTGGTGGTGGTGGTAGATGAGTACGGCGGCACGGCGGGGGTGGTCACCCTCGAAGATTTGCTCGAAGAAATCGTGGGCGAAATCCGCGACGAGTACGACGCCGAGGAAGAAACGGAGTACGAGCGTCTTGCGGACGGCTCGGGGATATTTCTGGCGCGCACTAGCATCGCCACGGTCAACAACGTCCTTGACTACGAACTCCCGCGCGACAGCGCCCTCACCCTGCGCGGCCTGATGGAGGCGGCGCTGGAACGCGCCCCCAGGGAGGGCGAGCGCATCGAAGTCGACCGCTTCGAGCTGGAACTATTGCCCGACGGACAGCGCATCGCCGTGCGCGCCCTGCCGGAACCCGAGGAAGAAGAAGAATAAACGCCCCGATTGCTGCCATCCAAACCGGCAACCGGAGCGTACGTTATAAAGATTATCCAGACCCTAAACGAACTGCTAAAACGAACTGCTACGGAGCGATGTCATGGACTGGACGGATACGATCCGACTGCTGCACCCGATTTTGGCGGTGACTGCCGTCTTTCCCCTGCTGGGTGTTGTCTGCTACTTTGCCTGGCAGACGCGCCAGCGCCGGTTGCAACTGGCCAGGGGGGAAAAGAGCAAAATTCCTGCCGCCAGCGGTCCAGAACATGTCAATATCGCCCGTTGGCTGGCCGGCGGCGTGGTGGTTCTTGCCCTACTTGGGATCGGTCGGCCGCTGTTTGGCAAAGTGCTCACAGACCAACTCTGGAGTGTCAATCCCCTGCTCTTTACCTTCATCCTCGCCACTTTTGCCCTCACCGTGGCGGCCTTCGTGTTGCTCTACCGGGTGCGCGATCGCCTTCAGTCGGTCGTTTTCGCCGGGATCACGGCGGTGGGCATCCTCGTACTCGGCTTTCAGGACGGCATCTTTCGGCGCGACGACATGTGGTACGCGTCGCACTTCTACCTCGGCATCACCGCGACCCTGCTGATGATCTTTTCGCTGGTCATTGTTCAGAATATCTATCAGGACCGTACCGGCCGCTGGCGCCAGGCCCACATCGTGCTCAACAGTATTGCCCTGCTGTTATTTGTCGGTCAGGGAATCACCGGTGCGCGCGATCTACTGGAAATTCCCCTGGGCTGGCAGGAGCCCTACGTCTACAAGTGCGACTTCGACAGACGCACCTGTCCGAGCCCGCCCACCCAATCGCGGAGTGAATCCGAGGAGGCGCTTGCGGCGGGGCGTTGATTGCTGAGGCAGCTCTGTTAGACTGAGGCCGACCCGACGACACCCCTCAATTCCGATGCAAAGGCTGGACCTGGACGATCTACAGATCATCGGCCGCGACCAGACGACAGCACTATTCTGGAAAGCTGCCGAGCTTTACAACAATCCCGGCGATGCGCTCGGCACCTTGAGCTTTGATGCCGCAGCCGGTCCGCTGGCAACCCTGGCCCAGTACCAGCAGGCCGAGTACACGGCCGGTTCGGTTTTCGAATCGCTCGAACCGGGGCAGGTGGTGCAATTGATAGAGGGATATTTTGTTCTTGACGATGAAGATTTTCCGCTGTCCTGAATTCTGCGCCTTCAGGGGGAAGGAGCCGGGCGACGGGGTTTTTACAATGAAGCGTCCACCAGCATTCCATAGGATAAGCTATGAGCGACAAAATGCACGCCGATCGCATCGAAGGCATGCCCGAACTGGCCTACAGTGAACTCGACCGCTGTGGCGAAGTCGATGTGCTGGAGGCGGCCATCACCCTCAAGCGCAAGCTCAAAATGGTGCTCAAAGGTTCCGACGAGCACTTTATTGTGATGCCAATCGACCTTGAGACCCGCGACGGCACCGAGATTTTGCACTACGAAGCGGATCTGGAGCGCCGCTCAGTAGACATCAGCACGATCGCCACCGTCAAGGTCTTCGAGGTGGAATAATCCCTAGACGTACTCGCTATCGACGTAATCCGGATCGATAGGCGGGTTGTACTGGGGCTGAAAGTGGTACAGCGCGAAGACGACGTTGCGGCGCGCCTCGGCGAGCATCTGCAAAAACAGCTCATAGCCCTCGTTTTTGTACTCGATGAGCGGGTCTTTCTGGCCGTAGCCCCTGAGACCAATCATCTCGCGCAGGCTGTCCATCTGCTGCAGGTGCTCGCGCCAGAGGGTGTCGATCTGGTTGAGAATAAAGTACCGCTCAGCTTCGCGCATCAGATCTGGCTGGATGGCGTTGATGTATTCTTCACGCGTCTCGTAGGCGAGCAGGGCCTGGCTTTTGAGATCTTCCTCCAGTTCGACCGCCGAAAATTCGCCCAACTTGGCCGCGTCGAGCTGGTTTTCGAGCAGCGGAATGAGTTGCTGCAGGTCCTGGATAAGGGCGGGCAGATCCCACTCTTCTGGGGGGCGTTCGGCATTGACGTGGGCGCGGACAATCTCATCGACGGTCTGGTCGATGTATTCGCGCACGACGGCGCTCAGGTCCTGGCCTTCGAGCGCCCGGCGGCGCTCGGCGTAGATCGCCTTGCGCTGGTTGTTCATGACTTCGTCGTACTCGAAGACCTGCTTGCGCTGATCGTAGTAGAACGTCTCCACTTTGCGCTGGGCGTTCTCCAGGCTCTTGGTGAGCAGGCCCGATTCGATGGGCATGTCTTCTTCGACTTTAAATGCTTCCATCAGGCCCGCCACCCGCTCGCCGCCAAAGATGCGCAGGAGGTTGTCGCCCAGCGAGAGGAAAAAGCGCGTCGAGCCGGGGTCACCCTGGCGACCGGAACGGCCGCGCAACTGATTATCCACCCGGCGCGATTCGTGGCGCTCGGTGCCGATGACGTGCAGACCGCCTAGTTTGACGACTTCGTCGTGCTCACGGTCGGTGACGACCTGATATTCTTTGTAAACGGCGCGGTAGACCTCGCGCAGGCGCTGGATGACCGGGTCGTCGGTAGGACCTTTCTCCGAGGCGACGGCAATCAATTCTTCCACCTGCAAAGCCGGTTGCGAATCGGCCCCCAGCATCTCGACGGCATAATCGACGGCCGCTTTGAGTTGTTGTTTGGTAGGCTCGCTCAATCCACAAGGGAAAATCTCCGCCTTCGGCAGGGATTTTTTCTTGCTCGTCGCCGCAAAACCGGCGCCGCGGCTGTTGCCGTTGTTGAGCAAACGCATCATCGGCGAGAAGGCATCCTCATCGTCGATCACCAGGGCCGGGAAGAGCGCCTCCTTGAGCTTGAGGCGGGCCATATATTCAGGATTGCCCCCAAGCAAAATGTCGGTACCGCGACCGGCCATGTTGGTGGCGATCGTCACCCCGCCTTTGCGCCCGGCCTGGGCGACGATTTCCGATTCGCGCTCGACGTTCTCGGGTTTGGCGTTGAGCAGATTGTGGGCGATGCCCTTTTCTTTGAGCAGGGCCGAGAGCACCTCGGACTTCTCGACCGAGGTGGTGCCCACCAGCACCGGGCGCCCGATCTTGTTCATCTCGGCAATTTCAGAGGCCACCGACTGCCACTTGCCGTTTTCAGTCTTGTAGACCTGGTCGGACATGTCCGTGCGGACTACTTTGCGGTTGGTGGGGATGGCGGTGACTTCAAGGCCGTAGATCTTGCCGAATTCGGCCTCTTCGGTAACGGCGGTACCGGTCATGCCCGCGAGTTTCGGGTAGAGCAAGAAAAAGTTCTGGTAGGTGATCGAGGCCATCGTCTGGGTTTCGTTCTGGATGGTCACCATTTCTTTGGCCTCCACGGCCTGGTGCAGCCCCTCCGACCAGCGCCTGCCCGGCATGACGCGGCCGGTAAATTCGTCGACGATCACCACTTCGTCGTTGCGGACAATGTACTGCACGTCCTTGTTGAACAGCTCCTTGGCCTTGACGGCGTTGAAGACAAAGTGCGCCCACGGATCGCGGGGGCTAAACAGGTCCTCGGTACCCAGCATCTGCTCGGCGGCGATAAAACCCTCGTCGGTGAGGGTGACGTTGCGCTGCTTCTCGTCCACTTCGTAGTGGGTAGTGCGCTCCAGAGCCATCGCCACTTCGTTGGCGCGCATATACTTTTCTGCGGGCTTGGCCACCATCCCCGAGATGATGAGCGGCGTGCGCGCCTCATCGACGAGGATCGAATCGACTTCGTCGATGATGCAGAAGTTAAAGGAGCGCTGCACCAACTCGCCGCGGTTGGTGGCCATGTTGTCGCGCAGATAGTCAAAGCCCAGTTCGGAGTTGGTGCCGTAGGTGATGTCGGCGGCGTAGTTCTGCGCTCGCTCGCTCGGGGTCATGCTCTGCTGGATGAGTCCGACGCTGAGCCCCAAAAAGCGGTGCACCTGCCCCATCCACTCCGAGTCGCGGCGGGCAAGGTAGTCGTTGACGGTGACAATATGGACACCGCGGCCGGTGAGCGCGTTGAGGTAGGCGGGCAAAGTTGACACCAGCGTCTTGCCTTCGCCGGTTTTCATCTCGGCAATCTGGCCTTCGTGGAGCACCAGACCGCCAATCAGCTGCACGTCGTAGTGGCGCAGGCCAATCACCCGCTTGGCCGCCTCGCGCACGACGGCGAACGCTTCGCTGATCACCCCGTCGAGGGCCGCGTCGATCCGCCGACGCCGCTCGCGCATCTCAAGCGCGTCGAGGTCTACCCCCTGAAGCTGTTCGGCGACGCGCTTTTGAAACTCGGTGGTCTTGGCGCACAGTAGGTCGTCGCTCAGTGCAGCCATCTCGCTTTCGAGGGCATTGATCTCCGCCACCCTCGGCTGATACTTTTTGACCTTGCGTTCCTGCGGGTCGCCGAAGAGTTTGTTCCACCAAGCCATACTGTCTACCAGATTCCGGATACCCACGATCTTACCCCAAGGGCCTCAGCAGCCCGAAGCGGGCCGTCTTTTCCAGGGGCCAGATTTCGGCATAGGCAAATTTTGTCGCCTCTTGCGCCAAGTTTGGTAAACTATCACTCACTGTAGTCTGGGTCGCGGCCCTTCCGTTTCGCTACGACAATGTACAATTTTATTTTATTTGGACTGCTGTTTTTTGCTCCTGCGACAACGATCGCTTTTGAACCGGAGCGGTTGCGCACCGACGACCGGGACCGCATCGCTCAGAAAAACCCAACTTCGGAGCCTGCTTTTCCCAAAGAAGGCGTACAAATCGTCACCCCGCCTGCCAAGCAGTTCGAACCGGGTGCGGTCCTCAGTATTTTTGCAGATCAAAATTCTGGGTCCAGAAAATTGCGAGATCCTAGTTTGGATAGTCCCAAACAGGTGTTTGCCGTTCCTTCCTTTACAACCGTCCAGATCGGGCTTACAGATTATCAGGAAGTCAGAGGTTATATTCTTGTTGACAAGACAGCAACCTACAACTTTTCTGTGGCTAAAAGTCCTACCGGTTATTCCTCCGGCGCTCACACGGTACTCAGAATCAACAACATCATCATCGGAGAAGAATATGTAAATAAAACCTCGCCGTTGCAAGGCCAGATCCGCCTCAAACCAGGATGGCACCGCATTTCTGTGGTTACAAAAGGCCGAGACTCAGCCGGTATGTACGCCACCTGGGCGCCAGCCGCCCAACAGCTCACCCTGCTCGATGAGATTTATCGGGAAGTTCCCCAGAACCGCCAGCCGCGGTGATGGCAGGTGTGTCAAAATCAACGAACGGTCAGTTCCAGAGTGTACCTTGTGGGAGTGTCGCGTATCCAGTTGATAGATACGCGATAATCGCCGGACGCAGGCAGCTCACCCTCAAAATCGTTGCTCGGTTCATCTCCGCTCAGATCCTGTCCACTCGGATCGGTAACGAGCAACCTTGCATTATTGGACTTTGAGCTGATGTGAGCATACATCGTTTGTCCCTGTCGAGCGCCGAGTACGTATTCGATCACTTCTCCATCCAACAAGCCCTTAATAACTGTAGAAGTTCTGCCTTTCTGAAAGGTCACACGCCGGATTTGTCTTGTAAGGCCCGGCAGGGCGCCGAAAAGTGTAGATACAGCCAAGACCCAATCACTACGCGCCGTGTGACCATCGGTAGACTCCAGAAGGGCGTTTGGAACATATCGTAGCTGATGGAGCGCCAGCGGCTTGTGCTCCAGGTATCAAGGAGCCGGGGCCGCTTCGCCGTTCCATAATGGTAAGCAGCAACACGCCCGCGATGGAAACGAATCTCCCGACTGTGATTTTGCCCGGCTACTTCGGTTCGGCCGGGGAGTACGCCCAACTCGCCCGCGACATCGAGAAGGCGGGTTTTCCGGCCTCGGTGGTGCCTATCCAATGGTACGGGTGGCTGCCTACCCTCGGGGACCGGCCGATGACGCCGGTGCTGAAATTGCTTAAAGAAAGTATCGACCGGGCGCTGGGGCGCCATGGCGCCGGCCGGGTCAACCTGGTGGGCCACTCGGCGGGGGGGTGGATAGCCCGGCTGCTGTTGGGCGATAAAGCCTACGGGCGGCGCACCTGGAACTATCGGGAGCGGGTGGCGAGCCTGATTACCCTGGGTACACCCCACCTGAGCAAAGAAAAATACACCGTCAAGAACATGGGCTTTGTCAACACCACTTACCCGGGGGCCTTCTACGGCGACGCGGTGCGCTACGTGTGCGTGGCGGGCAGGGCCGTCTACGGCGAGCGCGGTTCTTTTTGGCAGAATTTTACCTACCAGAGCTACGAACTGACCATCGGGCGGGGCGATTGCTGGGGCGACGGGATCACCCCGGTGGAGGCCGCCCACCTCGAAGGGGCCACCAACCTCACCCTTGAGGGGGTCTATCATTCCGGCCGCGGCGGGCGCTATTGGTACGGCTCGGCGGAGCCGCTGCGCGCCTGGATGCCGTATCTTATCTGAAGCCGGGCGGAGCAAAAGCCCGCTTGCTTTGTGGCGTCCGGTTGACTACACTAGGTAGATATTGTCGGTTTTGACAAACCGGCTTTTTCTTTGTCGCTGCGCATCTTACAGACCTCGGAGGAACGTCGATTTTGATGGAACTTGGCACCCCAGCCCCCGCAACTACGGACATCGGCTTTACCCGCGAAGAATTCGAACGGTTACTCTCCCAGTACGACTACCGCTTTAATCCCGGCGACATCGTCAAAGGTACGGTATTCAGCCTGGAGCCCCGGGGGGCACTCATCGACATCGGCGCCAAAACGGCCGCCTACCTGCCTTTGCAGGAGATGTCCATCAACCGCGTCGATGACCCGACCGAGGTGCTGGGAGAAGGGGATACCCTCGACTTTTTCATCCTCTCCGACGAGAACGAAGAGGGCCAGCTTACCCTCTCCATCCGCCGCATCGAGTATATGAAGGCGTGGGAGCGGGTGCGCAAGCTCCAGTCCGAAGACCAGACCGTGCGTGCGAAGATCTTCGCGGTCAACCGCGGCGGGGCGTTGGTGCGCATCGAAGGTCTGCGCGGGTTCATCCCGGGCTCGCACCTGAGCACCCGCGAACCGAAAGAAGAACTGATCGGCGAAGAGCTGCCTTTGAAGTTTCTCGAGGTGGACGAGGAGCGCAACCGCCTGGTGCTCTCGCACCGCCGGGCTCTGGTGGAACGCCGCATGAACAAGCTGGAAGCGGGTCAGGTGGTGATCGGCCGGGTGCGGGGGATCAAGCCCTACGGCGCCTTTATCGACATCGGCGGGGTGTCGGGTCTGTTGCACATCAGCGAGATTTCCCACGATCACATCGAAACGCCGCACTCGGTGTTCAATGTCGGGGATGAGGTGAAGGTGATGGTGATCGATCTCGACGCGGAGCGCGGTCGCATTTCACTTTCGACCAAGCAGCTGGAGGAGACGCCCGGGGCGATGACCCAGGACAAGCAGGCGGTCTTCGACAATGCCGAAGTGATGGCCGAAAAATACCGCGCCCGCATGGCGGCGGAGGCGGCCGGCAGCGAACCGGTCGAGGAGTTCGATGAAGCGGTGGTCGCCGCCATCGACTGAATCTCGCGCGCTTCTGGCGCAGAATGCGCCCTGCTCGTCCCAACGCTCCCGTTCGCGGGGGCGTTATTGGTATCAATGAGAAGTGATCTACTAGTAGGAGAGAAGAGCGTGGCCACTGGTTTTCACTCCGTTCCCGAGATCCTGGACGAATTGCGCGCCGGTCGGGCGGTGGTGGTCGTCGACGACGAAAACCGCGAGAACGAGGGCGATCTCATCTGTGCCGCCCAGTTCGCCTCCCCCGAGCTGATCAACTTCATGGCCACCCACGCCCGGGGCCTTATTTGCCTGGCGATGACCGCCGAGCGGCTCGACCAGTTGCAGTTGCCGCTGATGGTGAGCGAAAACACCGACCGCAACCAGACGGCTTTTACCGTGAGCATCGACGCCGGTCCCCACCTGGGGGTGAGCACCGGCATCTCCGCCGCCGACCGGGCCAAGACCATCCAGGCGGCCATCGATTCGCGCACCCGCGCGGGCGACCTGACCCGCCCCGGCCACATCTTTCCGATCCGCGCCCGCGAGGGAGGCGTGCTGAAGCGCGCCGGTCACACCGAGGCGGCGGTCGATCTGGCGCGCATGGCGGGGCTGTATCCGGCCGGGGTGATCTGCGAAATCCAGAACCCCGACGGTTCGATGTCGCGCCTGCCGGAACTGCTGCAGTACGCCCGCAACTACAATCTCAAGATTGTCACCATCGCCGAAATTATCGCCTACCGGCTGCAGAACGAACGCTTCATCAAGCGCGAGACGGTGGCGATGCTGCCTACCGCCTTCGGCAAATTCGAGATTTTTGCCTACCGCGACACCCTCGACGGCAAGGAACACGTCGCCCTGGTGCGCCGCCCACCCGCGGGGTCGGGCCTTTTTGACGGGGCGCCGCCCTTTGCCGGCAGCAAGGAGCCGGTACTGGTGCGCGTCCACTCCGAATGCCTGACCGGCGACACCTTCGGCTCGCTGCGCTGCGACTGCCGCCAGCAGTTGCAGGCCGCCCTCAAGATGATCGACCACCACGGCCAGGGTGTGGTCGTCTATCTGCGCCAGGAGGGCCGCGGCATCGGGCTGATCAACAAGCTCAAAGCTTATGCCTTACAAGATATGGGCCTCGACACGGTCGAAGCGAACGAGCGGCTGGGGTTTGCCGCCGACCTGCGCAGCTATGGCGTCGGCGCCCAGATCCTCAACGACCTGGGGGTGCACCGCATGAAATTGATCACCAACAATCCGCGCAAGATCGCGGGCCTGAGCGGCTACAGCCTCGAAGTGGTGGACCGCGTTCCCCTCATCATCGAAGAGACCGACTACAACTCCACCTACCTCAACACCAAAGCCCAGAAGCTCGGGCACCTGCTGCCGGGGGTGCGGCTTTTGACGCTGGGGGTGCTCTGGCGTCGGGCGACTATGCAGCCCTACGACCCGGAGCGTTCTAATCAGGTCGAACTGCTGCGCGAATTATTTGGCCAGCAGGATCTGCTCATCCAGGAGGAGCGCCGCCCGGTGGCGAGCGCCGTCTTTGGGCCGGACGCCGTCGTGGTGCACATCGGGCTCTCCGCTGCGGGCAACAGGAGCCCCAACGCTTGGTATACCGACCCGACGAGTGCTTGCCGCCGGGCGATCTTGACCGCTCTGGAGGAACTTGTGCAGAACAACCCACCGCAAGTGCTGCAATTTTTGGTCAGCTCCGGGGCCGATCCGCTCAACCACCTCAGCGAACGCCTCCAGCATCGCGAAGAAGAGCTAGCCTCCCTGCCCGATGCCATCAAAGGACTGCTCTCCCCCGAGACGGTCTACATCTTCAAGGCCCCCGCCGCCCAACTACCCACCTCCTGACCGGCTGGCCCCTCTTCCTAGATCGATCTAGTCAGTACGAACAAATGCATATATCTAGGCAAGACGGGCAGTTTTTGGGCATTTGGCAAAGCGCACCAGCCGGGGCGGCCGGGGTGCGCCTACCGACTCGGGCACAACGGTTGTAGCAAGCGGCAGGGCGAATAGTTCAATCAAGCCGTCCGTCGGGCAGGATTCCCATAACAAAGTCAAGGTACAGTGCCACTCCGTCGAACGACCGCAGTGCGGGCACAAAGTCGCAAGTTGCAACTTCTGCAGGTGGCTGGTCATGGCTTCTTCTCGATAAGACGTTCTCCATGCTCCTGCCCAGAAACTGGGCGTACCTCTACCGGATGGGAGATTCCAGAGCCCGGCGGGGCATTCGCATCATTATCATTATGTGCGTGCTGCTTCTTTGCGCTTCAGTTTTGAAGCTGGGCACCGTGCCTGCGAAGGATGTCTTCTACCTGCTGGGTTTGCGATCCAGCTTCGATGAAAACCGCCGCGGCACCTGCCTGTACATTGCTTTGCAGGTAATTTCGGGTCTGCTCGGGCAGGCGTTGTTGGAGTAAGGCGTAGGCCTGGAGGCGGGCGGAGTTTGCTTCTGGGGTCTCGCCGGTAAAGCGGGTTCCAAGTCCTGTGGCCCGCAGCGCAGCCGGCCACCGCGGCTCATCGCTCATCGCTCCTGGTTGGCCATGCCGCATTTCGAAGCCGATTGACTCCTCGGCGATGCCTGCTCTCAACAATTCGAGAATGGCGTTCTCCGCTGTGCTCCGGTCGGCGAAAAGCCCCAGAACCATCTTTTGCCCAGCGTTTTCGTTCTGCATGGGGGTAATCCCTCTACTTATGTTCGGTGCAAACGCCAACTATCTTCTTGTAGTTATAATTGCTGCGAATCCGTCCCAGGGTCAACAACGGTCCTTCTTCTTGGGGCAGGTTTAAAATGCGTTGCAGAACTGGCAAAGGTATGGTCGATCTAGAGCTTTATCCTCCGGCACGCACCTCCGATACCGACCCGATCCGCGTCGATTTTTTGCCGGAGGGCGCCCTTGGGCTTGCCGGCCGCACAGGGATGTGTTTTGCTCCCGGTAAGCACTGTCTGGGCAAGTTCGCCCTCTGGCGGCGGGATCTTGAAAAGGACCTCGACCGCCTGCGCAGACATTACGGCTCCAACTGGCTGGTAACGCTGGTACAGGCGCACGAACTGGTCGAGTTGAAGATTCCTGATTTGCTGGAGCGGGCGCGGGCCTGGGGACTTACCAGCCGTTGGTTTCCGGTGCGCGACTACGGCACTCCGACTTCGATTGCGAGCACATTGATGCTCGTCGAAGACATCCTGATAGCCAACGGCCAGGGCAAAACCGTGGTCATCCACTGCAAAGGCGGCCTTGGGCGCACAGGATTGGTGGCCGCCTGCTGCCTGGTGGCGCGTGGTTACAGCCACAGCGAAGCCTTTGGGATCATTCGGCGCTCGCGCCCGGGCAGCATCGAGACCGCCGAGCAGGAAGCCTTCGTGCACAAGTTTGCACGCGCCTACGCCGAGTTGATGGGTTTCGGCGCGTTGCCCGACCTGCACCCTCCTCTGTACCACGCTGCGGACGCGCGCGGTGAGTGGGTGAGCAGCCCACGCTACGGGCCGCTCAGCACCCGGTTGACGGCGGTCTCTGCGTTGATAAAACCAAATGGGCAATAACTGCGAGCCCAGTGAGCGTTCGGGGAAAAATTCCTTTACCCATACCCATCTTGCAAAAGCCCTGGGTCCATTGATTTCGTAGATTAATAATTATGTGCAAAATTCGGCGAATTGCACTCCCGACTACCTTCGCACTCCACTGCGCCCAAAATTCGAACGGGATGCGGGCGACGGGCTTGAAGTCTTGTCCGCCAGCGGGTTCGAACACGACGATCTCGCCTTCTGCCACATCGGCAAATTCCTTACTGACGGCATCCTGCAGGTTGGGACGGTGCCCAACATTCAGCGTGTTAGTACCCGCAGCGGGCTTGGTCGCAAGCAGTTTGCACAGTTCGGTTGCCCGGCGGCGGGCTTCCAACGGGTGGTACATTTTGAGGCTCCGAGACGTCCAGTGACAGTTCCACATTGGCAAAACCATAGAACGTACTCTTTGCCGTGGCGAACTGAAACAGGTACCCCCTCGGCCTCAAACCTGGGAGGCCGCAGTGCAGTAGTATAAATATTATGTGAAAACCACGTCTACAATAGCTGAATGGCCGCCGAGACCTGCTCGTCGCTGACTTCGATATAGCGCTGTAGGGCGGCAAGGGAGCGGTGGCCAGAGATGCGCTGGATTGTGCGCAGGCCCACACCGCTCGTGTGCAGGCGGGTGATGGCGGTGCGCCTGAGGCTGTGGGTACTGGCTCCCTGGATGCGGCAAGTCTTGAAGGCGGCACGAAAGGCATAGTCGACCGTGCGGCGCAGCATCGCAGTACCCGGGGAGGTGCTCTCAAAGACGTAGACCCCCCCGGGCGGGAAGCTCTCCAAACAGGCGCGCAGAGCGGGATGCACCGGAATCGAGCGCGTCGAGATACCGCCTTTGGTGCTCGCGCGGCGAAAGGTAATCACCTCCTGCACGACGTAGCGCGGGCGGCTTTTTTTACCGACGGTGCGCACCGACCCGGTTTCATCAAGTTCGTAGACATCGGCGGTGCGCAGCGAACAGGCTTCACTGACCCGGCAGCCGGTGTAGAGCATCGCCTGAAAAAGAGCCTGGTACTTGGCGTCGATGAAGCCTTTTTTGAGGACGGCCTGCACTTCCTTTTCGGAGAGCACCCGGGCCTGGCCGTGGCGGTTAATTTTCAAGCTTTCCTCTTTTTGTCATAATCGACGGTTTCAGGATATCAGATTTGACGAGGTTCCGTAAAACCCTTGCCCTGAGCTGATCGCAGCCTTCATTTCCCGAATGTGCAATTTGAGGAAGTGCTGAAATCGCTGTGAGCCTTTCAGAAAGTTCATCTGAGCCGATCCGGGCTGATTATTTTCTCAAATTATTCGAGATTGTCCTATTGCTTGACCCACTGGAACGTCCCAGGTCGCACCGCGGTCCGTAGTCCCACAACTCGACCCCCAGCCAATGCGGATCCTGTCCTGCAGCGTCGAACTGGTTGTAAAACACATCCCGCCCCTTGGCCCGGCCCCAGCCATAGATCTCCTCAAAGTGGAAATTGTACCAAAACTCCAACTGCGGGTGTGCACGTGCCAGAAAGTGGATGATCTGCGGAGCCCAAAAGCTCTTTTGCCAAGCCGTATAGACCAAGTGCCGTTCCGAGCGCTCGATGAGCATGACATTCGCATCCTTCGGCAATTCGGTCAGCTCCGGCCAATCGGGCTCCGCCTCGAAACTATGCCATCTAAATTCCTCCAGCCATCGCGCGTCGCCACTGATCGTCGAGTGCGCGCTGCCTACAATGCTCATCTGTCGGGAAGTCGGGCTGTTTCGCCTTCCATCGTCGCACTGGAATACGTTCACGCTTTGCATGTCAACTGCGCCGGGGAGGGTGGCCGAGAAGCCAAAGCTGTGGGATACCCGAGGTTCGTCTGCGACGCTATGCGTGCCTGCAGCGAAACCGTTGGTACCTGGACAGGCAGGTTCTCAGCGCGGCCCGGAGATTTTCCAGTTGGGGTCACTCACCGATGTGAGCGTCACCGAAGCGACGAAACTCGTCCCATTCATGATCCAGACAATATTTTGACCGGTCGCTCCGTTGCGCCAGAGAATGTCCGCCTTCCCGTCGCCGTTGTAATCGCCTACTCCCCCCACCTGCCAGTTGAGGTCACCCACAAGCGGCAAGGCGACTGATGCAATAAAGGCCGTGCCGTTCATCCGCCACACCGTGTTCGCCCCGGTGGCGCCGTTGCGCCAGAGGATGTCCGCTTTGCCATCCAGACTAAAATCACCCACTCCGACAATCCGCCAGTTGGGGTCGCCCACCGGGCTAATCGGCAAGGAGGCGACATAGCTCGTCCCGTTCATCTGCCAGACGGTGTTGATGCCGGTAGTACTGTTGCGCCACAAAATATCCGGTTTATTATCGCCGTTAAAATCGCCCGTACCGCCGATAAGCCAGTTGCGGTCCCCCACCGCCGGTAGGGTGACGGAACTGACGAAGGCTGCCCCGTTCATCTGCCAGATCGAGTTGGCGCCGGAGGCACCGTTGCGCCAGAGAATGTCGATTTTGCCGTCGCCGGTAAAGTCGCTTGCCCCGGCGATGGCCCAGTTAGGATCGGAGACGGGATTGACCGTCAGCGAGCGGATAAAGCTGGTGCTGCTCATCTGCCAGATGGTGTTCTGGCCGGTGGCGGTATTGCGCCACAGGATATCCGATTGACCGTCGCCGGTAAAATCTCCCGCCCGGTCGGTCAGATTGAACAGAACTGCGGCGGTATCGTTGTAGCGGTTGGCAGTCACTGCATCCAGTCGGCCGTCACCGTTGAGATCCGCAACAGCCACCGAGAACGGCTCTTCACCGGCAGCAAAATTAATTGCTGCACCGAAACCGCCGCTGCCATTGTTCAAAAGCACCGAAATACTGTCGGAATAGTCGCTGCTGGTAATCGCATCGAGGTCGCCGTCTTTGTCCATATCCCCCAAAGCCAGAGCGTAGGGCTTGTCTCGGACTTCGAAGTAACCAAAGAGTGTAAAATCGCCACTGCCGTTGTTTTTAAATACCGAAATATCGGCAAAAAACTCGCTGCTGAAGACAATATCGAGATCGCCATCTTGATCGACATCGCCCAGGGAAATAGAATCCCCTCCGCTACCCAGGTTGACAGGATCAGCGAAGCTGCCGGTGCCGGTATTTTTGAGCACACTGACATTGTCGTAGTTGGCGGTGACCGCATCGAGATCCCCGTCCTTATCGATATCGCCCAGGGCAACCGCCTGCGGTCCGTCGCCGGTTCTAAAGTTGGCTTGCCGTACGAAATTACCGCCAGTATTGATCAGTACAGAAACGATATCCTCGTCTTCCGCAGAGACAACAATGTCGAGATCTCCGTCTTTGTCGAGGTCCCCCAGGGCGACGCCGTTTGCTTCGTCACCCGTCGGGACGTTGGCGGGTGCCCCGAACGCTCCGGTGCCGTCGTTTTTGAGGATCGAGGCGTCGTAGGAAGTGCTGTTGGCGGTCACCACGTCCAGATCGCCGTCGCCGTCCACATCCCCCAGGGCGATTGCCCTCGGATCGGTTCCGACTGCGAAGTTGCCGGCAGCAGTGAAAGCACCGCCGCCGGTGTTCTTGAGCACCGTAACGGTATCCTCGGCGATATTGGCCACCACCAGGTCGCGATCGCCGTCGCCGTCGATATCCCCGGCTGCCACTGCGCGCGGGCCGTAATCGGTTGCAAAGGTCGCCAGGCTCAAGAAACTGCCGGAACCGGTGTTTTTGATCACCGAGACGCTGCTACCGTCGAACTCGTCCGCGCTGAAATCGGAGTTGGCCGTGACGATATCGAGATCGCCGTCCCTGTCGAGATCCGCCAGCACCACCGCCCGGGGACCTTCCGCAGCCGTCAGGGTCACCGGTACGGCAAGTACGCCGGTGCCGGTGTTCTTGAGCACCAGGGCATAGCCGCCATAACTTGTGGCCACCACATCGAGATCGCCGTCTTTATCGACGTCCCCCACAGCCAGCGAGCCGGGAGAAATATCGTTGGTCAGCGTCGATACAGGCGCTGCAAAATTGCCGCCACCGGTGTTCTTGAGCACCAGCACCTGCGGCTCGTCCGGAACACCGAATAGGCCAATAAAGTTGCCGGTAATAATATCGAGATCGCCGTCGTTGTCGATGTCGCCCAACGCCAAAGAATACGGAGAGTTGCTGTCGATGCCTGCCACGAAGCTGAGGGCAATAGCAAAGCTGCCATCGCCGTTGTTTTTGAGAACCGATACGGTCTCCGAAAATGCATTGGCTGTGACGATATCGAGATCGCCGTCGTTATCGATATCCCCCACTTTGACGGCGATCGGATTGTTGCCTACCCCCAAATCCACACGCGACCCAAAGCCGCCGCTGCCGTTGTTTTTGAGCACCGTGACCGTATCGTCGAAGTAACTGGCACTCACAATGTCCAGATCGCCGTCGCCGATTCAAAAATGAAGTGCAACGCTTGAGAGCCTTCCGCTGAGGGACTCATAGAGGTATCCTGACGTTTACCACAACAAACAGGAACCCCTATGAGCTTCAGCCAGCTTACCCTACTAGAGCG